>Ga0308159_1000332_pt1 | contig 126241 bp, 116 predicted proteins | sample PhyCR1_FD_201040 | JGI IMG/M metagenome (GOLD analysis project Ga0308159, IMG submission 201040) | Phyllosphere microbial communities from UC Gill Tract Community Farm, Albany, California, United States - DLSLC.R1 | ecosystem: Host-associated > Plants > Phyllosphere > Unclassified | place...
CAATGGCAACCTTCGCCTTAAATGATGAATCGAATTTTCTCCGCATCTTTCTCATCGTTATTTTCTTGTTTAAGTTAATAAAAATTTAACTTAACAAGTGGTCCGATTTAGTGGAGGTATTATACAATTCTCTTTGAAATTCTTGATTACGAAAATGATTTTACATTTTTAGAGCATTCATTATTTTGCTATTTCTTATCGGATATTAGCAAAACGAATAAAATTCCCTTGCTTCAGTCTGTGGTTGGTTATATTCCTGCTGAAAAAAGGCTAGCCATGATTTCTCTTACCGCTGATCGGTTCGGAATGGTTAACTTGCCAAATCTGGGATATATCCGTACTGAGCCATATAATATCGTTCCGGTAGATTTAATTACACTGACTGGACTGATACCTGATCAGTTTGTTAAAAACAGTAAAATTCGTTTATGCTTGCAACCTACTGATTTATTGGCTTATGCCAAGGATGTAAGTTTTCATGAACCTGTGGAAGACACCCTCTATAAAAATGAACATGCTTTATCCGTAGCAACAACTTTCTTGCAGAAACAATTACCCAATTTTTGGAGTTTGATAACATCCGTTACAAGAGAATTTGTAGTATTCAGCAGTCCTAACCACAATTCTTTTGCGGGAATAATGCATCACGGTACGGCATATTTTAATACAGAGAACAAAATCCAAACCCCTGTTTTTTTTATTGATGACATTGCACACCAATGTGGTCATATAATCTTTAATGTAATTACGCTGGATACGCCTAAATATCTGAAAGTCCCAAAAGATCATCCGTTAAGAAATTATTCAACCAATCCGGGTGAAATGAGGAGCGTATGGCGCGTTTCATGGCTTGTTTACCTATACATGCATATTACATGCGTTAGACGAAGTTCTTCAAAGCCAATATTTTACTAATGAAAATTTGCGTTTTGAGGTACTAGGCAGAATTGGATTCTATTTGCACAAGTTTTATCTAGACTTAAAACTTATGGACAATCTGGAGATACTCACCGATGCTGGCCTTGACTTTCATCGCCAGTTCAGCGAGGGTTTTCAAGAAATATTGGCAAGGTATAAGAAAGAAATACAAGGTTTTGATTACAGCAACCAGCCTTATACCTTTCTATATGATCGTTTTAGGGAATCAAATCTATTGTCAAAAAATATGTGAACGGGAAATCAAATCTCTTAATACATGAAAATCAAAATATACACACTCATCATTTTTTTCACACCCTTTATTTCTTTTGCCCAAACTACGGCTAATTATCAAAGGGCATTACAAATATTAGAAAAATCAATAAGTGCTACCAGTACACATATTCCTGACAGCCTGTTCATAAAATCCAAGGGCGTCATACATAATCTTGGACATTATGAAGTGCCAGGGAAAACAAAAGACATTCCTTACGAGGAAACTAATGCATTTTTTGCAAAAGCGCAGTCCGGCTACATGCGCAGTACGATAGTGAATAACGGGTATACCTTTGTTGAATTGGCTGTCAGCAAGCAGGATTCTGTTTACAAAAAGGGATTTTACCAAAACAAATTGTTGAAAGACAAAAATACTGACTTTGCATTTGAACTTGCCCGCAAGGTTCCGGTCAAGTTGCTTCAGCTGGCATGGCTGTCCAGAATTTCTCTGCGCTATTTGGGAGAGGATAAATCATATGTATGGATTTCCTTTGGGCCAAAAACAGTTACTTTATTCATCAACAAGAAAACTAAACTTTTAGATAAAACTGAATATTTAGGCTATGACAATACGTATGGAGATGTAGTATTCGCGACTGAATATAAAGGGTATACAGATCAAAATGGTATAAAAATGCCAGCTTCGCGCATTGATTATGAATATGGAAAAGCGGAAAGAGAAGTTACTTATGAAGCTTTCCGTTGCAATATAAAACCGGATACTGCTGACTTGAAAATGGCTCTGGTCCCCGAGTATTTCAAAAGAAAGATGGCTGAACGTATAGAGATAAGAGATAGCCTGGTTTTTGAAGATATTGCTACCAATGTCAGTCTTATTAAAATTGTATCACAAAACAATAAGATGCTTGTGGCAGAATTTCCCGATAATATTGCTTTGTTTGAGACCCCTTCCGGGATTGAGCTCAATGAAAATATTATAGCGCAATTGAAAAAGAGATATCCTGGTAAACCTTTAAAGTATTTGTTTGTGACGCACCATCATCCTGATCACGCTGGCGGTCTAAGGGCTTATGCTGCTCTGCCCCTAGCTGTTGTTACTACTGCCGGGAATCAGGCGTATTTTGAGGCTAATATGAAAAAGTCCCACACAATGAGCAATGTCCTTATCGACAATACACAGAACTTCCAGTTCGACTTCGTACCCTTAAATGGAGAGAAAAATTTTATGGGTAAAGTTATTGCGTATGAAATTGGTAAAAGTACGGAGCATACCAATGAGCATTTGGTTTACTATTTTCCAGACAGTAAAATTTTGTGGACTGGCGATTTACTCAATTTTCGATCGGGTGGAAGGGTTTCATCGGCGGGCCAGAGAGGAAAAGCAGTGTACGATCTGATCACTTCAAAAAGCCTAACCATAGACAGAATTTATACCTCCTGGCCTTTGCAAGGACAAAAGGAGTTTGGGACTATGGAAGAGCTAAGGAAAATGACTGGAGTTAAATGACAATACCTTGAGTACAAAATATCCATTCTACAGACAGTATGACAGTATTGACTACGGCCCGACCTGTATACGAATGATCAGCAAGTTCTATGGTAAGTCTTTCGATGGTGCTTATCTGAGAGAGCTTACAGGTTTGCGAGTGGATGGCGCTACAATGGGAGGTTTGGTTGATGCTGCTGAAAATATTGGGTTCAGTACCTTGGTATTAAGTTCAGATTATAAAACACTTGCTGAACAAATTCCTTTACCCTGTATTGCACACTGGCGGCAGCGGCATTATGTTTTAGTCTACGAAGCAACAGCTACCAAAGTTGTTATTGCCACGTATCTTTGCCTGATGGCCTTAAAACAAATTTCAATACATCACTGGATTATAAAACCGGTATGATCGCATCAGCAGAAATTGTTACCGAAGATTTACGACTTATTGAACGACTATTTTATCAAATCAGAAGAATTTTTCTGACGCATTAAAACATTACAGACCCACAATTACTGAACTATGCATCATCTCCCGCACTGCAACAACAATCCCTTCCTTATCAAAACCACATTCATGGTGTAATTCATCCGGCTCGCCATGTTCAACCAGCGCATCGGGAATACCGAGTCGTTTTACACGGGAACTGTATCCATGATCCACCATAAATTCGAGCACAGCACTTCCAAAGCCACCTTGAAGGCAACCATCCTCTATTGTGATAATCCTGTCGAACTTGCTGAAAATCTCATGAAGCATACTTTCGTCAAGAGGTTTGACAAAACGCATGTCATAATGCGCAGCACTGATGCCTTCCTTAGCAAGCGTTTCGCAGGCATCCACGACATAGTTGCCAACAGGACCTAATGTTAAAATGGCAATATCAGATCCATCCTTAATTTTTCTCCCTTTTCCTATCTGAACTTCTTCAAAAGGAGTTTGCCATTGCGGCATTACGCCGTTACCACGCGGATATCGGATTGTGAATGCTTTTGTTCCCTTCTGGATTTTATCAAGCTGGGCAGTGTACATCAGATTCCGCAGCTCTTGTTCGTTCATCGGAGAAGAAACGATCATGTTAGGCACGCATCGCATAAATGCAATATCATAAACCCCATGGTGCGTCGGCCCGTCAGCGCCTACCAAACCGGCCCTGTCGAGGCAGAAGATTACGGGAAGTTCCTGCATACATACATCATGAACAACCTGATCATATCCGCGCTGCATGAAAGTGGAGTAAATATTACAGTAAACGATTTCTCCACGCGTAGCCATACCAGCAGAAAATGTTACAGCGTGCTGCTCAGCAATACCAACATCAAACGCTCTGTCCGGCATTGCTTTCATCATGATGTTCATAGAAGATCCCGACGGCATCGCAGGCGTAACACCAACAATTTTTGGATTTTTTTCAGCTAATTCTAATAAGGTATTTCCAAAAACATCCTGGTATTTTGGAGCCTGTGGAACATCGTAAACTTTCTTCTTGATCTCCCCGGTTATTTTATCAAAAACACCTGGCGCATGCCATTTTGTTTGATCTTTCTCTGCCGGTCCATAACCTTTTCCTTTCACGGTCAAACAATGAAGGATTTTTGGACCGGGAATACTTTTAAGATCGTTTAGAACTTCTGTCAAATGCCCGATATCGTTTCCGTCAATGGGACCGAAGTAACGTAAGCCCAAAGATTCGAAAAGATTGCTTTGCCGAAGTATAGCAGTTTTCATAACCGTTTCTACCTTCGAAACTACTTCCTGAGCACTTTTTCCGAAGTTGCTCATTTTTCCAAGCATATTCCAAACCTCATCTCTGAATTTGTTATACGTCTTTGAAGTGGTAATATCCGTCAGATATTCTTTCAAAGCACCAACATTCGGATCGATCGCCATGCAGTTATCATTCAAAATAATCAACAGATTGGAATCTGTAGCTCCTGCATGATTTAACCCTTCAAATGCCATCCCGGCGGTCATGGCACCATCACCAATAATTGCGATATGCTGTCTGTCGTGGTGGTTCTGAAGTGCAGAAGCGACTGCCATTCCGAGAGCTGACGAAATCGATGTAGACGAATGCCCTACACCAAAAGCATCATAAACACTTTCCTTCCTTTTTGGAAAACCAGAAAGACCTCCATAAGTGCGGTTAGAATGGAAATTATCCCGTCGCCCGGTTAAGATTTTATGGCCATAAGCCTGATGCCCTACATCCCAGACAAGCTGGTCGTCGGGCGTGTTAAATACATAATGAAGTGCTACAGATAGCTCTACTACACCAAGGCTAGCCCCAAAATGACCTCCGTATACGGAAACGTTGTCGATAATAAACTGGCGTAATTCATTACAAACCTGAGGAAGTTGAGTTCTGTCCAGCTTTCTTAAATCCTCGGGAGAATCAATTTTGGCAAGTAGTTTTCCTGGTGTTATAAGCATATAGAAAGCTATTGAAAATCAGATTATAGTAATCGACCTTATGTAAATAAGATACGCAAAAATAATGAAATAGATGATGCGAACTACTTTTATTTTTGCTGGCTGGCCTTGAACAATTTTTGCTTCTCCTCCTTTGTCAGGCTTTCGTATCCTGACTTCGATATTTTATCCAGGATTGAGTCTATCTCGTGCTGATCCGGCATCTCGATTGTAGATGAGGAAGAAGACGATGAATAGACACTCGTGCTTCTGTAGACCTGTTTTTCACGATAGGTCACCTGCATGGAAGGCCGTTTTCTGAAAAGTCCCGACCAGCCATTCATCAAAGCGTAGACCGGTTTGCCCAAGTCGGTACCGTTTTGCAACAGTTTGATAAAAATATACCCAACAAGTGCGCCTCCCAGATGTGCAAGGTTGCCACCGGCGTTAGGGCCTACCGTCTGAGCGAGTGAGAGTATGATATAAAAAAGGGCAATAAACTTGATGCGTATCGGACCTAAAAAAATCAGGTTGAAGGTGTAGTTTGGAAGTAAAGTGGAGGCGCCCACAGCCACCGAAAATGCTGCTGCTGAAGCACCCATCATCATGGATGTTTCTACCTGAGCCTGGAAGAAAGGCAACAGGTTATAGATCAACATGTATATGGCACCGCCTGCAATGCCACCAAGAAAGTAAAGTGCAACGACCCTTTTTGCTCCGAGATATTCATCTATCAGTTTTCCAAACCAATAGAAAAATAACATATTGAACAGTATATGGAATATATCTTCATGTGTGAAGAAATAAGTGATCAATGTCCAGGGCTTGCGCAAAAACTCCTGCGGAGAAGCAGGAAGTTGTAAATTATCGGTAATCCAGTAATAAATATTGGATGACTGACTTAACGTAAAAACAATTTTAATTAATAGCAGTATCAAAAAAACAGCCGTATTAATTAAAATAATTTTTACGAGCGAATTTTCTGATTTCTCAAATTCTCTCTTAATGTCGTCAACAATATTGCTCATCTTCTTCTTTCAATAAAAATTTTGTTTCTGTGTGCCCCAGTAACGTAACAAGATATAGGCAAATAGCATTCCTCCAACGTGCGCAAAATGAGCTACATTATCCGATTGGGAGTTCTGTATACCCGAATACAACTCATATAAACCGTAAAACGCGACAAAATATTTTGCCTTGATCGGAAACGGAATAAAAAGCATAAAAAGCTCTGTGTTTGGAAACAACAATCCAAACGCCATTAAAATACCGAAAATCGCTCCTGATGCACCAACCATGGGCGTATTGATACTTGCCTGGTAAATGCTTTTTACAGCGCTGATACTATTTTGAATATACGAAGGATTGGTAGGATTTTCTTCAAAAGCGTTAAAAAAATCAAGATTGGCCTGATAAAACCCTTTTGCATGGTGGCTCATAAAATCTACAAGCCCGTCCGGAGTAGGATATTGTACATAAACCTCCACAGCCTTAAGCAGTTGCGTGTTTTCATAGTAGCCTATTGCTGAGAACAAAACACCGGCCCCGATACCGGTTACAAAATAGAAAATCAGAAAACGTTTGGGTCCCCACATTCTTTCGAGCAATGGACCGAACATGAAAAGTCCGAACATATTACTAAACAAATGACCAAAGCCGCCATGCAAAAACATGTAAGAAACGAACTGATAAGGCATGAAAGATGGCGATAATACAGGCATTAACGCAAACCTTGCGGAAAGAGGTAATATGTATGCATCAACAATAAAAAACAAAACGTTCAGTATCAATAAGTTCTTAACCGTCGGCGTAATTTGTAACATTCTTGTCTAATTCAAAAAGTTTGTATTCTATAACTCTTTCAGCCTGAATTTCGTTTCCCTATCCTTTAAAGATACTGCTCAGCTTGTCCATCGTCAGTAAAACGATAATCGCTTCGCCGCTTGGCGTTCTGTTGGGATCCGTTGAAGCGAAAAGCTGGTCGATCAATGTATGAATTTCCAGAAAAGAAAGTTTTACGGCATACCGCACAGAAAACCTGCGTGCCAGCGACCTTGACAAACTTTCCGGTTTGTTTAGTTTAAGGTCCGAATAACTCTGTTTAAGCTGTTCAACAAGTTCTTCAAAAAGATCCTGCTCACTTTCTTCGGGCAGATCTGCGGGAATCCCACGGATGATCAGTTCATTTGTCCCGAATTCGTCAAATTCAAATCCCAGGCTTCTGATTTCTTTTTTAGTTTCATTGACCAGCTGCATATCCGAATGCGTAAGACGGATCGTTTTTGGAAATAGAAGCTGCTGACATGCGCCATTGCGGTTCGTAAGCATTTTCCGGTATCGCTCATAGAGTATACGCTCGTACGCGGCTTTTTGATCGATCAGCATGATACCGTCTTTAACCTGCGAAAGAATATACCGGTTGTGCAGCTGGAAAAGCACTGCATCACTTTCCGGAGCAGAAATCACTTCGGATGCCATGCGGTTGACCTTGCTGGCGATCGTCATAGGCTGCTCTTCGTATGAAGTCGGACGGGAAACCGTCGTGGAGTTCATTTCAAAAGCAGCAAGCTCGCGGCTTCTGTCGTCGGTATTCTGCAAACCTTCAAACAACTTGTTCCAGTTGGTAAGGTTCGTTTTAGATGGCCCATTTTCTGCATGTCTCGACTGCGCTGCCCAGTCGGGCATAACGGTGCGCGGGACACTGTCTTGATTTGGATCGGAAGGGGACGGATTCAGGAAATTGATATTGTCTTCAAAATCGATAGACTGCGAGAGGTTATATACGCCCACTGCCTTTTTAACCGCAGCCATAATGATTGCATAAACCGACCTTTCGTCATCAAATTTAATCTCCGTTTTGGTCGGATGGATATTAATATCGATGTGCGACGGATCTATTTCAATGAACAAAACATAAAAGGGATGACTTCCCTCTGGTACCGTTCCGTCAAAGGCACTTGTTACGGCATGGTGCAGGTAATTATGTTTAATATAACGGTCGTTGACAAAAAAGAACTGCTCGCCTCTGGTCTTTCTTGCAAACTCAGGTTTGCCGATATACCCGCGAACACTGATGTAAGAAGTATCTTCCTGACAAAATGCAAGCTGTTCGCGGTAAGCGCGGCCATAAATATCGATGATCCTTCGAACCAGCTTCCCTGGCGCAAGGTTAAAAACTTCTGTATCGTTGTGGTGCAGTGAAAATCCTACTTCCGGATGGGCCAGCGCAATTCTTTGAAACTCGTCAAGAATATGACGCATTTCCACAGAATTTGATTTTAGAAAGTTACGCCTTGCCGGAACGTTGTAAAATAGGTTTTTTACCGAAAAGCTTGTACCTGGTATACAGGCAACGGCTTCCTGGGTTTTTATTTCAGAACCTTCAATTCTAATCAGTGTGCCAAGTTCGTTGTCAGCCTGCCTTGTCCGAAGCTCAACCTGTGCGATCGCTGCGATAGAAGCAAGCGCTTCTCCCCGGAAACCCATTGTACGGATGCGAAACAGGTCCTCGGATTGTCTGATTTTTGATGTCGCATGACGCTCAAAGGACATTCTGGCATCAGTTTCGGACATGCCCATTCCGTCATCAATAATTTGTATTAATGTTCTGCCCGCTTCCCGTAAAATGACCTGAATATTACCAGCTTTTGCATCTATCGCATTTTCCAGAAGTTCTTTCACAACCGATGCAGGGCGCTGAACCACCTCTCCGGCGGCGATCTGATTGGCTATGGAATCGGGTAACAATTGAATGATGTCGGAAGACGCCATATTTTAACTATGTAGGTTTGCTTTACTATAACAAATTAACAAATTTTTTTCTACAAGAGCGGGTATTTTGAAAGGCAGGTTTGAATCTTCGTCCGTTTAAAAAGAGGTGTCCATAGAAATAATTACATTATTTATTGAAATCATTAATGTCTTTTAAGCGTTATGGTATATATTTACGTTGATCGTAAGCAAATTATCATTAATTTGTGATTTAGAAAGTTAACCTGTGAATGACCCTGTCTATGAAAGCACCTGTTTTAAAGAAGTTCAATTTTGGGATGGCGCTGCAATGGCTCATCTTTTTACCGGTAATCTTACCTTTGTGTATTATTTTCGGAGCGGTTCAAGGTATTTTGAGCATGGTTGAGAAGATGGCTCAGCGCATGTGGATCGATATGGAATTATAATACATACGGCATTGTAATCCAGATCTGCAAACCAGTGTTGATGGATGTCAGCACGAAAATTCACTGCACACAACTATTCAGATATAATTTTTTAGTTTCAGATACTAACAAAACAAAAAGAGCTGTAAAAATTTTTACAGCTCTTTTTGTTTTTATATGTCATCAGATCAAAACTTCCAGCGAACGAAAGCTTCCATAGCTTCATATTCTGCCAGGCCAAGATCGTCATACAACTGAGCAGTTCCTCGGTTACGTTCTTCTGCGCGCTGCCAGAATTCACGCGCATCGTCTCCCTGGAACACAACACCATCTTTTTGTGACTGGTGTTTGAATATTCCCTGACGCTTTCTCAAAACCTGGTCCGGGCTCATCGGAACAGCCATTTCGATCTCATAAATATCCCACTCGGCCCACGCTCCGCGGTACAACCATACCCAGCAATCCTTCATGAAGTTCTTGTGTTTTGAACGTTCAAGCGCTGCTTCGATCGCATCCCAGCAAACTTTATGGGTTCCGTGCGGATCCGCAAAATCACCGGCAGCATAAATTTGATGAGGCTTAATTTCTTCAATTATGTTTTCAATGATTTTGATATCGGCTTCCCCGATCGGATTTTTCTGAACCGTGCCCGTTTCATAGAACGGCATATTCAGAAAATGAGCGTTTTCTGTCGGGATACCTACAAAACGGCACGTCGCTTTTGCTTCACCGCGGCGGAGTGTCCCTTTCACATGACGGATTTCGGGAGTGTCGATTTCGCTGTCCTTTGTATGTCTTAAAAATTCCTTGGCATCAGTAAATATCTTTGTCGCTTCCGGGCTGTTGATACCAAATTCTTTGTTAAAGTCGACAACGAAGTCAATAAAACGAAGTGCTTCGTCATCGGCTACGGCGATATTTCCGGAAGTCTGGTAAGCGACATGGACCTCATGCCCCTGATCTACCAGGCGCTGGAAAGTACCACCCATCGAAATAATATCGTCGTCCGGATGAGGACTGAAAATAAGCACACGTTTTTTGGCAGGCTGTGCACGCTCGGGACGGTTTGTGTCATCGGCATTGGCTTTTCCGCCCGGCCAGCCTGTAATTGTATGCTGCAATTGATTAAAGACATTGATGTTGATCTCATAACCGGCACCGTATTGTGCAAGCAGATCGCTCATACCATTGTCGTTGTAGTCTTTATCTGTTAGTTTCAGAATTGGCTTTTTAAGGCTCTGCGACAAATGCGTCACCGCCTTTTTGATCATTTTGTTATCCCAGATAACAGAATCAACAGCCCATGGCGATTTCACGCGTGTCAGTTCCGAAGCAGCACTTTCATCCAATATGAAAGCAACATTCGGGTGTGCCTGAAGATAAGAAGCCGGATTGCGTTCTGTCACCGGTCCTTCGACTGCGCCTCTGATAACCGATGCCTTGCGCTCTCCCCATGCAAGCAACACAATACGGCGAGCGTTTAATATAGGCGCAACACCAAGCGTGATCGCCTTTCGGGGGACCTTATGAAGTCCGCCAAATTCCATCGCTGCCGCGGCACGGGTTGAATGATCCAGGGTAATCAGCCTTGTGCGTGCATTAATCAGCGAACCCGGTTCGTTAAAACCGATGTGACCATTTCCACCAATACCCAAAAGCTGGAAATCAAGTCCGCCAACCGCATTTATTTTATTTTCGTAAGACGTACAGTAATCGCGGACCATGGCCGCCGGAATGGTCCCGTCGGGCAGGAAGTAATTTTCCTTTGGTATGTCCACATGGTCAAAAAGCTGCTCTTTCATAAACCGGTGATAGCTATGAATCGATTCGGGCTCCATCTGATAATATTCATCCAGATTGAATGAAATCACATTTTTGAAACTTAGTCCTTCCTCTTTATGCATTTTGACCAGCTTAGCATAAACAGTCTTGGGAGAAGAACCAGTCGCCAATCCTAAAACACAAGGCTTGCCTTCTTTTTGTTTCTGACGAATAAGATCTGCGATTTCCTGCGCTACGGCGTTAGAAGCATCTTTGGAATCTGCGAAGATCTGGGTAGGAATCTTTTCGTAGGTAATCGGCTGCCCGACACTTTCGTCTGAAACGACGGCGTTATCAGCTGCCTGCATCAAAATGGTTTCGGGATTGAGAGATTGTTGCTCCATGGGTTTAATTAAATGTGATTTCTAAATCAAGAGTTTAGTATGTGAAACGGAATAGCCTGTTGTAAAGCCTATCATAACAGCAGGTACCAGACAGGCAGGCTTAAAGTTATGATAAAAATAACGAGTGCAAAATTACAACACAAAGTGAATATTATTAAAATAATTTAAAAATAACTTTGGTGCTATTTATTAAAGGGTGCTCGTACACGCATACAGTTCGGGACTATTTCATCACAAAGTGCAGGTTAAAATTTCATTACCAAATAATCTATTGTATTTTTGTAGCCTGTTAGAAAAATATCACATCATTCCAAGAGAAATACCATGTCTACACTCACAAGCGTCGTACGTGATACCCAGATTTTTGACCTTATCAATAAAGAAAAGCATCGTCAGGAATCAGGTATTGAGCTGATTGCTTCCGAAAATTTTACATCCAAGCAGGTGATGGAAGCTTCAGGAAGTGTACTTACCAATAAGTATGCAGAAGGTCTTCCAGGCAAGCGTTACTACGGTGGCTGTGAAGTAGTCGATGAAATTGAACAAATTGCAATTGACCGTCTGAAAGAATTATTCGGCGCAACATGGGCAAACGTACAGCCTCATTCGGGTGCTCAGGCAAACATGGCAGTTTTTGTAGCTTGTCTGAACCCTGGTGATAAGATTATGGGTTTCAACCTTGCACATGGTGGCCACCTTTCTCACGGATCTCCTGTAAACATCTCCGGAAAATATTTTCAGCCTGTATTTTACGGCGTTGAAGCTGAAACAGGTCTGATCGACTGGGACAAAGTTGAAGAAACTGCATTGAAAGAACGCCCGAAGCTTTTGATCTGCGGTGCGTCTGCATACAGCCGTGACTGGGATTATGAAAGACTTCGTAATATCGCGGATCAGGTTGGTGCCATTCTTCTTGCAGATATTTCCCATCCTGCTGCACTGATTGCAAAAGGCCTGTTAAATGATCCTTTTGGACATTGCCACATTGTTACTACGACGACACATAAGACATTGCGCGGGCCTCGCGGCGGCGTGATCATGATGCGTGATGATTTTGAAAACCCTTTCGGTATCAAAACACAAAAAGGACAACTTCGTACCATGTCATCATTGCTTGATTCAGGTGTTTTCCCTGGCACACAAGGTGGTCCTCTTGAGCATATTATCGCCGCAAAAGCAGTCGCTTTTGGTGAAGCATTGAGCGAAGGATATTACAACTATGCTGTTCAGGTTGCTAAAAATGCACAGGCAATGGCAAAAGCATTTGTTGAAAAAGGATATCAGATCATTTCTGGTGGAACGGACAACCATCTGATGCTTATTGATTTACGTACAAAAAATGGTGTCGCATCAGGACTTACAGGAAAACTGGCGGAAAATACGCTGATCAAAGCTGATATCACAATTAATAAAAATATGGTTCCTTTTGATGATAAGTCTCCGATGGTAACTTCGGGTATGCGTTTAGGAACAGCAGCGATGACCTCACGCGGGCTTCTTGAAACCGACATGGAGCGTATCGTTGATTTAATTGATACTGTTTTGGTTAACCATGACCAGGATGCAAAAATTGCTGCCGTAAAACAGGAGATCAATAACTGGATGACTCAGTATCCTTTATACAGCTAATTCATAGCGATAAATAAGAAACCGAAACTGCGTAATGTTACTGAAAATGTAATTGTTACGCAGTTTTCTTTTTGTTGAAAGGGGATATTCTGACTTATTTTAGAGACTGCATTTAGGCTGAAATAATAAAATTTCAAACAAAAAGTTAATATAATAGAGAAGAGCAATTTAGGCAGAGTGTAAAGAATTGTGCGAGAAGTGTTTTGACTTAAATAAGTTTTCATAACTTTGCACTCCAAAATACGAATCAATTGATATGAGCAAGAAAATTACGGACGAGTCCGGGTTTGAAATTATTGAAAATCCGGAAGCATTATCCGGGCAAATCAATAAGGCTGAGGTTTTTTTCCTTAAAAATCGTAAGGTACTGGCCGGTATTGGAGGTGCGATCCTTCTGGCAGTTGTAGCATTTGCGGGATATCGTTTTTATATAGATGGACAGGAAGGAACAGCGCAAAATGCACTTTCTTCGGTTGTTTATGACTTTGAAGCTGATTCTTTGCAAAAAGCATTGAACGGAAGCGGAGGAAACGAAGGCCTTTTGTCTATTGCAGACAGCTATAAAGGTACCGATGCAGCGAATCTTGCAAATTTTTATGCCGGTGTTGCTTTACTTAAACAAGGCAAATATGACGATGCGATCAGTCATCTGGAATCTTTCAGCTCTTCTGATCTGTTGGTTCATGCACGTGCGCAATCATTGATCGGTGATGCCTATCTTGAAAAAAACCAGGCAGCTGAGGCTATTTCTTACTATAAGAAAGCCGCAGATTATGATAAAAATGAATTTTTCACACCAGTATATTTAATGAAACTTGCGCTTGCTCAGGAAAAAGCAAACCAGGCTTCTGATGCTATTGCCTCTTATAAACGTATCATTGAAGAGTTTCCGCTTTCCTCGGAAGTTGTGAACGCTAAGAAGTATATGGGATTGTTAGAGGGACAAGTCGGCAAATAAATGGTGATCCATTATTGTTCCAGAAAAGGATAAAGCCGACACCGGTTTTATCCTTTTTTTTGTTTTCGAATATTTCAACTCTTAACCGATCCTGAAAAGGAATAGATATGTCAAGTGCAGATAAAAATTTAAGTGTCTTTAATACAGAAGGGCTTCCGGATATCAATAATAAAAAGTTTGCTATCGTCGTAGCTGAATGGAATAGTGAAATTACAGAAGCGCTTTTCGAAGGTGCCTACAAAACGTTGATTGCGTATGGTGCAGCGGAGGAAAACATTTCCCGTGGCAATGTTCCGGGCAGCTTTGAGCTTACCCTTGGTGCGCACTGGTATGCCCAGCGTGAAGATATTGACGCTGTGATTGCCCTGGGCGTTGTTATCCAGGGCGAGACAAAACATAATGATTACATCAATCATGCTGTTGCTCAGGGAATTACCAATATCAGTATTAAGAATAATAAACCAGTTATTTTTGGTGTCCTTACCCCAAACGATATGCAGCAGGCCATCGACCGTGCAGGCGGAATTCATGGCAACAAAGGCGACGAAGCTGCGATGACTGCCATCAAGATGGTGGGGCTGAAAGAGCAAATTGCCGGGAAGTAGTGTTTGTCATATATAGTCAGGAGGTGGTCAATTATTGCCGCCGCCGCGTGGTCAGGTAACAACCGCTGACAATCCCTGGCCCTTAAAAATTAGTAATCAAAAATTTCAATTAATAATTATGCAAGTCTGGAAATTTGGCGGCACTTCGGTTGGGAAACCTGAACGTATGCACTCAATCCGTGAACTTCTTTTGACGGATCCAAGTCGGAAAATTGTAGTATTATCCGCTTTGTCGGGTTCAACCAATGCGCTTATCGCGATCGGGGAGGCTGCCAAGGCCAATGAAGATATGTCAGCTTCAAAGCAGATTGATGATTTGAAAGCGCATTATGACTCTTTTATCCAGGAGTTGTATTCCACTGAAGCAGGTCTTGCCAAGGGCCAGGAAATTATTGACAATGAATTTGGATTCATCCGTTCGCTGGTTAGCATCAAACCTTTTGCTTCAAAACAGGAGAAGGAAATTGTAGCTGAGGGAGAATTGTTGAGTACCCAGCTTTTCCAGGGATATCTGGAAGAAGTGGGGGATAATTCTGTCTTGCTCCCTGCACTTGAATTTATGCGCATCGACGCAGACAATGAGCCTGAGCTTGAAAAGATTGAAGAGAAATTAACGGCTATTTTGGCGCAGCATCCAGACAAACAGACCATCGTAACCCAAGGATTTATCTGCAGAAACCCACGCGAAGAAGTAGATAACCTGAAACGTGGCGGCTCTGATTATACTGCTTCATTGATCGGAGGAGCGATCCGTGCTGAGGAAATCCAGATATGGACAGATATTGACGGAATGCATAACAATGATCCCCGCATTGTGAAACGCACTTTCCCGATCCGTGAACTTACTTTTGAAGAAGCTGCGGAGCTTGCTTATTTTGGAGCTAAAATTCTTCATCCGAGCACGATCACTCCGGCAAAACTGCGTGGTGTACCGGTTCGTTTGAAAAATACAATGCAGCCGGAAGCGCCGGGAACGCTTATCGCAAATCAGTCTTCTGACAGGGAAATAAAGGCGATCGCTGCTAAAGATAATATTACAGCGATTTATATTCATTCGACCCGTATGCTGAATGCATATGGCTTCCTGCGTCGTGTATTTGAGATTTTCGAAAAATACAAAACGCCTGTTGATATGATCACGACGTCCGAAGTGTCTGTATCGGTTACGATTGATAACTCGGAACACCTTGAGTCCATCACCGCAGAATTACGTGAATTTGCTGATCTGGAAGAAAATGACAGTAATCAGAATATCATTTGTATCGTAGGAAATTTCAGCGCCGATAAAGAAGGAATTGCGCTAAAAGTGCTGGATGCGATGAAAAATATCCCTATACGAATGATTTCGTATGGCGCGTCTGAGCATAATCTTTCGCTTCTGATTCATTCGAAGTACAAAGCAGAGGCACTAAATGTGCTTAATGAGCGTCTTTTTTATTATGAAGATGCGATGAAGGGAATTTTTACAGCGCCCTGATAAATATTATTCGGCAGTTGGTTTCTAGCAGTTCGCTTTTAACCAGCCGCTAACAGCCAATCGCGACTAGCATATGTTACAAACAACTTTTATCCGGGACAACAGGGAATTAACGATTGCCGGATTAACAAAGAAACATTACAAAGAACCGGAAGCAGCGGTTGACCGGATCATCGAACTCGACCGCCTGCGCAGAGAAACGCAGCAAGAACTTGATGCCGTTCTGGCCCAGTCCAATGCTAAGGCAAAGGAAATCGGCGGGCTGATGAAGGAAGGCAAAAAGGAAGAAGCGGAGACCGCGAAAGGTGAGACAGCTGCACTGAAAGAAAGATCAAGGGAGCTTGACGAGCAGCACAAATCAATCGAAGAAGCGCTGCAGAACGAACTGGTGAAACTTCCTAACCTTCCGCACGAAAGTGTTCCGGAAGGGCGGACGGCGGAGGATAATGTGAATGAGCTTGAAGCAGGTATTAAACCTGTACTTCCGCAAGGGGCACATCCGCATTGGGAACTGATCAAAAAACTGGGCGGAAAGCACGCTCCGATCATCGATTTCGAACTTGGAAATAAAATTACCGCTGCCGGTTTTCCGGTTTACAAAGGAAAAGCAGCGCGTTTGCAACGGGCGATGATTGCCTTTTTCCTGGACGAAGCCGGAAAAGCGGGTTACAACGAGGTGCAGGTTCCCATCCTGATCAATGCCGATTCTGGTTTTGGAACAGGACAATTGCCTGATAAAGAAGGCCAGATGTATCATGATGCGCAGGACGATCTTTATCTGATTCCAACGGCAGAAGTTCCTGTTACAAATTTGTACCGGGACGTGATCGTTGCAGAAAACGAACTGCCGGTAAAAAACGTAGCCTATACGCCTTGTTTCCGTCGCGAAGCTGGTAGCTGGGGCGCCCACGTTCGTGGTTTGAACCGTCTGCATCAGTTTGATAAAATCGAAATTGTCCAGATATGTAAGCCGGAGGATTCATACCAGGCGCTGGCGGATATGTCAAACCATGTCAAAGGCTTACTTGAAAAGCTTGAATTACCTTTCCGTATCCTGCGCCTATGTGGCGGAGATATGGGTTTCACGTCTGCACTGACCTTCGACTTCGAAGTTTGGTCTGCGGGACAAGAAAGATGGCTGGAATGCAGCTCGGTTTCTAATTTCGAAACTTATCAGGCAAACCGCTTGAAGTTACGTTATAAAACGGCAGATAAGAAAACACAACTGCTGCATACGCTTAACGGTTCTGCATTGGCGCTGCCACGCATCCTGTCGGCATTGCTGGAAAACAATCAGCAGGCAGACGGAACGGTCCGTATACCGGCTGTCTTGGTGCCTTACTGCGGTTTTGATACCATCGAATAAATGTCAAAAGAATAACAGATAACAGATTAGCCTTCACATTTAGTACTGCCCTCAAAAAGTTAGACACTTCTTGGGGGCATTTTTTTGGGCTTTTTGTGCCCTACTTTCTACCTAACAGTTCAGTGATTCCCACCTTTTTTAAAATCAGCTGACCAATCTTTTCAGATGCAATACCTTCTTCGATCTGAAAGGTATTTTCAAAATCGTTGGCGGTAATCAGGGTCCTGAAACAGCGGAATGAAATAGACGCAGTATCTGCAAAATATTCCAGTAGTCCGTAGAGATGCGTAGATATAAGGAAAACAGAATCCTGCCGTTTTAAAAAACCCTCAATAACCGTTCTTGAGCAATGAAATGCATCTTCCTGGTTGGTACCACGGAAAAGCTCGTCGACGATTACAAAACATTTACTGCCATTGTGAAGGGCTTCTGCAATGGATTTGATACGCATGATCTCGTTGTAAAAGTGGCTGTAACCTAACTCGAGATTATCTGAAAGATGTATGGACGTAAATAATCGGTCAGAAAAAGAGAGTTGAACATATTCCGCCGGAACGGGCCAGCCGAGATGGGCCAGGTATACAGTAGCGCCGCATGTTTTTAAGAAGGTGGTTTTACCACTTGTATTGGCACCGGTCAATAAACAAAGTGTTTGCCGCGTTCCCAATTCGAAGCTGTTGTGGACAGCACCGGAAATCAGAGGATGCCAGATTTTCTTAACCTCAAAAATGGTATCTTTTCCGGCAAACCTTGGAAAAACGAACTGATGGAGTTGCTGTGTTTTGGCAATGGATGCATAGGCGTCAAATAAATAGCAGAGGTTCAGCATGCGGCGGAATGCATCTTTATTCTTAACCCTGAAATAAAAATCACGGTAAAATATGGAGGTTAGCGAAAGGTGGTTGCTTTTGGTTTGAACGAATGAATTCATGCTGGTGGAAAATAGAAATTCACGAAGAAATGAAAAATCGTCTTTCAGTTCTTCCGGAATATCCGCTTCGGCAAACCCGAAAAGCATATCACGCATGCCCCGGATGAGAAGCATGGTCGCCGTCAGGCCACTTTGTACAAAATAAAATTCAGCCGGGTGCCGCAAGGAATATATACATGTCTCAATCCAGTGCATGAAAACATCCTGGGACATGGTGTAGGAAATATTGGAAGCATAATAACTTTCAGACGCAGCGATGTAAGCTCTGGATACCTTCAGTTCCCAATTGCTCAGATTATCGTTTACGAAAGTCAGCAGCTGCTGAAATGATAAAATTTCTTTAATCGATTTTTTGGGTATACCGATCAGCTTTTTCAGCGCATCCTGGCCGCCTTGCGTTCTGGTATGGTCGAAGAAATTCAGAATACTTCGTTCCTTGGCAGTCTTCGAAAGAATCTGAAGCTCATGAAGCGTTTGGGTATCGACAGGTTGCATAATGAAGAATTTGCGATCTTCAAAAGTATGCAGATACTTCGGTACGGTTTTCTTAAATAATCTTAAAATTCAAAGGGTTACACTTTTTCAGTACTGTTTCCTGAAATTTCTTTTTTTGGAAAAGCAAGCCAGACAAAATATCCTGTCAGCATGATAATGCCAACCTGAATCAGGTAATCGGTCGTAGAATCTCCCGTGGCCGTTATGTCAGCCGGGCTAAGATAGCGTGGCATGCCTAGTCTCCACCAAAAGGAAGGGTGAACAACACAAAGAACATTAAAAATTAAAAGAAGAAAAACCTGTTTGCTGTTGCTCCAATCGATGACATAAAAAACCAGTGGAATCAGAAATAAAAAGATATAATTGCTGTAAGCGCTTTGCTGGATCACCATCATCGTTGCATAGAGAACCACCCACACGCGCGAGAGCATGATCCGGAAATCAGCGTGCTGCAAGCGGAATGCAGCAAGCGTGGCCAAACCAACGGAAGTGACCAGACCAACCCAGTTCCAGAATTTTTCCCCTACACCAATACCGTCAAAAAACCAGGGATTTATGATCGAAAGGATATTAGGAGCACGCAGCACTTTCGCTTCATCCATGGGCTGCATGAATTCCAGGCCAACCAGCGGATATAATATTGCAAGCGAGATGATCCCGATAATGACCATCGGAATAAGAAACCGGATCTTTTGTTTTTCAATAAGAAATAAAGGCACCAGTATCAGGACAAAAATGGCTTTGGTCATCAGCAAGCCGATAGCCAGTATCGCCGCATACCACTCAACGCGAACAGTTCTTTCTCTGACCAGATAAGCCAGAACGACAAATAGCCACATCCAGACGTCTTCCTGTGCACCAACGATACACAGAACCAGTGATCCAGGAAGAATATAGTAGATCAGCGCCTTATACAAAAAAGATCCCCGGGACTGAAATGGCCTGAAAAAATGCCAGGAAACCCAGAGCGCTATGCCGTCCATGATGGCCATTGTAAGTACGATCATTTTCGGACTATACCAGAGTTTAAGCCAAATCCCTACAAAATAGGCATACAGGGGAGAGTAAGGCGACCAGAAATCGCGGTACACAATCTGACCCATGGAGGCCTTGCTGCCTTCGTCCCAGAAACCAAGTACGTCAGAAGTAGGAGTGATGCCTGCAATCACATAAATAGCCAGAAAAGGAATAAGGCGAAAAATGATCCAGCCACTGATCAGAGAAACTCTGACGCTCTTATTTTCAAGCCAGCCGGAAAGCTTTTTCCGTTGAGAAATGAGAATAACCAGGAGAACGATACATGCCAGGCTGATGCCTGTTTTTGCTAAAACTACACTCATGCCACAGCCAGTTTTTCAGGATTTACAACGTTTTGATAGGTTTTCCGTAAAATCCAGACAAAACATAATACGTTTAGAATTTGTAATACATATTCAAAAAGATTGGACAGGTTTCCAAACATACCAAAAGAGGTATAAGAAGGCTGGTGAATGTAGACCCACACGAAAGGCTGGACAACCGTCAGCCAGTTTACGGCCAGTAAAACGATCAGGTGCCAGGTTTTTCTAATGTCAATAATATCAAACAAAACGGCCATCAGGTAGGCGATCAGGTATGCACCCATTGCGCTGGCCTGGAAAATCATCATGCAGACAAAAACGGCAATGAAAATTCCGGGCAATATTTCACTGATATGTCTGTGGCGTGCCTTGAATGCCATATAAGCCGGAAGGAAAACTGTGAAAAGTAATCCGATCCAGTTAATCATCGTTGACTTCTTTTCGTTGATATGAATGAACAGCTCAACAAAAGGGCGGCTGATCGAAAACAGGTTTGGTGTCATGAGTTGTTCTGTATGCTGGATAGGCATCAAAAAGAGATCGCCGATCTGCCAATATAAAAAACCAACAGCCGGTATACCGACAGCTGCCATCACCAACAGCATTTTTACTGGTTTTTTAACAACAACGAGTATTGCCGGAAGCAGGAAAATAAAGGTGACTTTGATTGTCAGCAGCGTCAATGCAAAAAGCAGCCCTGCACCAATTTCATAATGATCCTTATGCTTCAGCGTATACCTCCAGATTAATAGGGCAGCACCCCAGAACCAGACTTCTTCCTGCCCGTCAACAAGGATATACATAAATCCGGCCGGAAGCATCAGGTAAATAATGGCATATTGTAATGCCCTGCTGCTTTTTATCTTATAGGTTTTATATGTAAGCCAAAGGATCGCACTTTCCATGATTACCATGAACAAAACAATGGCGCGGGAATTGTGCCAGATCCAAACCGGAATACTTATAATGTAGGCATACAGCGGTGCATGATAGGACCAGAAATCGCGGTAGACAAATCCACCTGCCTTTGCAGCTTCCGCCTTGTAAAAAAAGAAAGGAATATCGCCACGGGGATCTTCATTCAGAACGAGGAAAATTCCGATCCAGGGAATCAGGCGAAGCAAAACAAAACCAGCTGCAAAAATGAGCCTTTCTTTTTCGAGCTGCCATTTTGCAAAAAGTTCAGACCGGCTGATCACCCAGAAAATACCCAGGGTAAGTCCCAGATTGATGAAAAGTTTAATATAAAATACGGTAAGAATGGGCATGTTAAAGTAAATGTCTTTTATGAAGTGTGGTGATTTTAGCAGTTTTAACTGATACCAAGCCGCAAACTTAAGATAACTTTTTTTCAAAAACGATTAGCAAAACGCAAAGATTTAATACGTTACAAATCCGTATGCTTGCATACTATTTTACAAAATTCTATTTTTGATTTATTCACAACCATCAAAAGTACTTTCTTATGCCCTACAGCGCGCCACTTACCGGAATGGATTTCAACCTGAGTGAGGAACATGAGGCAGTTCAGTTTGCTGCCCGTGATTTTGCACAGAATGAGCTGTTACCCGGTGTTATTGAACGGGATAACGAACAAAAGTTTGATCCTGCCCTAACCCGTAAAATGGGTGACCTGGGATTTTTGAGCATGATGGTATTACCGGAATATGGTGGCGGGGGCATGGACACGCTGTCTTATGTTATTGCGATGGAAGAAATTTCGAAAATAGATGCTTCGGCTTCGGTGATCATGTCTGTAAATAATTCGCTGGTTTGCTGGGGCCTTCAGGCTTATGGAACGGATGCACAGAAAGAGAAATTTCTGACCCGGCTGGCATCCGGAAAAATAGTTGGTGCGTTTTGTTTGTCGGAGCCGGAAGCAGGTTCGGATGCGACATCGCAGCACACAACGGCTGAGGATATGGGTGATTATTATTTATTAAACGGTACGAAAAACTGGATAACCAACGGAAATTCTTCGGAGATTTGTCTCGTGATGGCGCAAACGCATCAGGAAAAGGGACACAAAGGGATCAATGCACTGATTGTAGAGAAGAATACGCCTGGATTTACTGTTGGAAGAAAAGAAGATAAAATGGGTATCCGGGCTTCCGACACACATACGCTCATGTTTTCTGATGTTAAAGTCCCAAAGGCCAACCGGATCGGGGAAGATGGCTTCGGATTTAAATTTGCCATGACCGTTTTGAATGGAGGAAGGATCGGGATTGCCGCCCAAGCTCTGGGGATTGCCGCCGGTGCTTTCGAATTATCTCTAAAATATGCGCAGGAAAGAAAAACTTTTGGCAAGCCGATAAGCGACCATCAGGCGATACAGTTTAAGCTGGCCGAGATGGCGACAAAGATCGAAGCCGCGAGAATGCTTGTTTATAAGGCGGCGAGACTAAAAGATCAGGGCAAAGATTATATAAAAGCAGCCGCAATGGCCAAACTTTATGCGTCCGATGTTGCCATGTGGGTTACAACGGAAGCGGTTCAGGTTCACGGGGGTTATGGGTATGTGAAGGAATACCACGTTGAACGACTGATGCGCGATGCCAAAATTACACAAATCTATGAAGGTACCTCTGAAATACAAAAACTTGTGATCGCACGCGAGTTGCTAAAATAGCCCGTTTAAGGCATTTTTCTACATATTGTTCTAAATGAAGTATTAATTTGGTCTTAAAAAGATACTTTTTTTATATATTTTGTTATTACATGCTTGTATTAGTTTTGTACAATTTATTAGATTTGTACAAAAATAGAGTAATCGGTCTTTTCGGGCCCTAAATATATACATGTATGGAAGACTATAATAAGATTATCGAATCGTTGGGAGTGAAGTTTGTGAAGGCACGACACATTCGTATCCTGCAACCTATCACGATCAAGAATTTTTATGATGTACAGAATTCACTTACAATTTTGTACGATGGAGAAGTTTCTTTTGGAAGCGAAGAATCTCACAAGGTAGAAGAGGGTGACATGTTGTTTATCCCGGGTGGAAAACATGCGACTGTCACTTACGGAAACACGCAATCTGCGAAAACCGTCTCGAATGAGGAGTTCATGACAAACCGGGATAATTATATAGAAGCCGGACATGACCCGGCTTTAATCGGAAAGTTGCCGAATTCTTTCGGTCTGATCTCTTTTGAAGCGAAAGTTTTTGATACTGTCAACTTTTTCACGTCGCTGGATGTTCCGCCATTTTTGATCAAAAGAGATGATCAGATCGCGATCACCATCAACCAGATCCTTACCGAAGATATGCTTGATATTCCTGGTAAAGGACGTATCATCAAAATTAAAACGGAAGAAGTTGTAATCGAGATTATTCGTTACATTCTTAAAAATAAATTGTTTGTTGAACAACTTGTTACAAACAGTACATATTTCAAGGATCCCCGTTTGATCGATATCTTCGCTTACATCAAAGACAATTTGGGCGGTGATCTATCCAACAAGGTACTTGCAAACGTAGCAAATGTTTCTGAAGATTACGTTGGACAATATTTTAAAATGCTGACGGGAATTAATCCGCAGGATTACATCGAGTACCAACGTATGGAGAAAGCGGTGGACTTACTTCGTACTTCGAAGAAAAGTATCCGTGCCATCGGATCTGACGTCGGATATAAAGACACAGCCTACTTCTGTCGTCGTTTTAAAATGATGTTTGGTATTCCTGCCGGAAAAATGCGCCGTCGTGAATCGCTTATGAATGTTTAGTTTTGTGATTATATAAATTTTGAAAAATCAGCCGTCCGGAAATGGACGGCTTTTTTGTTTATGACTAATGTATTCTTCAAATTATTTACCATCAAAACAGGATTTTACTATGCGGCCTGTTACCTTATCGGCGTCAGCTGTACTGTTGAAACTTTCCAGCTTCCTCCTTTTTTGACAGAAACAACGGTGTAGGAGACTTCATTCTGAAAACTGTTATTTTGAATTTTGCCCCTTACATTCCATGTTCCGGTAACAACGCCAACATCGCCATAGCTTTTTGTCCGCGTCTCGGACATCATTCCCGAATCAACCGTGATATATCCCTGAGCAACACCTTGAGCCAGGGTATTGCGGTCGATTTGCCGTCCATCAAAGCTGACGATAGAAAAATCATCTCCCAGAATATCGTTGAGTGAATTGGTATCTTCATCAAGCAATGCCTTGAAAAAAGCATTCGAACATTCCGCAGCGTCCTGAGGGCGGGAAAAACCCGATTGTGCGTGGGATGAAAAGTAACCAAAGGAAAGAAGACTGATAACAATTATTATTTTCATAAAAAGCCTGCCGATTTTCTTTTCATATGCAATTCCTGCCCATGTTGTATGAAAACGGTTTCTTCCCTTATGAATATATGATTAGATTCGCTTTTGTTTTAAAAATCGCAAAGTTGTCCATAGTTGTATGATAAAAATGAAATCGATACTGGCATTAGCAAGTCTTTTTTTTGGCCTTGCAGCCTGTTCAGCGCCTCCTGATACACTCGGCAAGCTAGACCTCAAAAAGTGGCGACAAGATCGTGGAGGGTGCAAAAATGAGCGTACAGGCCTGGTTGCTGATATGAGAGCTGAACAAAAACAATTGATGGGCAAATTTGCTGATGATATCGGAAAAATTCTTGGCAAGCCGGATATCCATCAGCTGGGTGCTGGCAATACAAAATTCTATGTTTATTTTTTAGAAAAAGGTCCTCAGTGTAATGATATCACAAAAAAGTCGGAGGCTAAAAAAATGATTCTGAAATTTAATGCGATCGGGCTGATGTCGGAGATCACTTATCAAAGCCGGCCTTTGTGAAGGCCGTTCTCTGAAGGATGAATTGTAGGTTCATTAACCTAAAAACAGGCGTACGAGAAATGTGATGCCGGAAAGTTAAAGCAGTTGAATGAAACCTATCCTTTCAGACGTACAGTTTCTTGATCCGGATCATCTCCTCAACCGGTTCAGAGACCATATATCGTATCGATTTTCCGGCTTTCAGACAGGCTCTCAGGTAAGTGGCAGAAATGTCAAGCAGGGGAGCCTCCACAAATTTCACAGCCGGATGATTTTTGAAATAATGAGGTGCAGAATTAGGCCTCGGGTATACGTACAAGCCGACATACTCAAGGATTTTATCGTGGTTTTTCCAGTTTGGAAACTGAGCCAGATTATCTTCGCCCATGATCAGTTTAAACTCATGCTGAGGAAATTTTTCCTGCATTCTGATAAGGGTGTCTATGGTGTAACTCGGCTTCGGCATATGAAACTCTACGTCCGTTACTTTCAGCAGCGCATTGTCGGCCACAGCACGAGAGACCAGATCATACCGGTCAAATTCATGAAGCAGACTGCTGTTTTTTTTAAAGGGATTTTGAGGGCTGACGACAAACCAAACCTGTTCCAGATCCGTAGCGGTCACCATGGTATTGGCAATGATCAGATGTCCAATGTGTATGGGATTGAAGGATCCGAAAAACAGACCAATTTTCATAAACTATGATTGAGGATAAAATATGATAGAGGAGAATTTTGGATAGGGTTATGATGCGCTGCTGCCAGCATGACAAAGCTGGCAAATTACTGCCAAAAGCATGACAGGGCTCAGCTTGTCAGGAATTAATAAATTCCTGAATCAGAACCTCAGCTTCTGCCAGTGCTTCATCAAGATGATCATTGACCAGCACGGTATCAAACTCATGCTCGAAACTTTTTTCGTACCGTACTTTTGCCAGGCGGGTTGCGAGCGTTTCAGGAGTTTCTGTACCGCGACTGTTTAATCTCCGCTGAATTTCCTCTTCTGAAGAAACCTTTACAAACACAGCCAGTGCACTTTCGTTGTATGCTTCTTTGAGTTTTAGGCCTCCCTTGACATCCACATCGAAAACTACATGTTTTCCCTCATCCCAAAGCCTTTGAATTTCTGATTTCAGTGTTCCATAATAATTACCGGCATAAACTTCCTCCCATTCAGCAAATTCCTGGTTAGCGATTCGCTGGCAAAAATCGTCAATGGATAAAAAATAATAATCTTTTCCATTTATTTCGTATTCACGCTGCGAACGTGTACAAGCTGAAACCGAAAACGCTAATTGCGAGGAATATTTGCTTAAAAGATGCCGGACTATTGTGGTCTTCCCAGAACCTGATGGGGCAGAAAAAATTATAAGCTTACCTTTCACGCTAACTGGATTAACTATTTACTTTTGTTAAAATAGTGTCCATAATACTCTGAGGACAAGGTTTTTTCACAAGTTTAAGACTTAGTGATTCCTTAATACACTTTTCTAGGCGGTACGCCTCAATACACGGAAGGCATTTATCCATGTTTTCCCTAAAATGGTCCTTTTCTGCCTCCGTAGCTTCGTCATCAAGAATCGACTGAATGATTTTCATGCATTCAGCATGATGCTCGCAACTATGCTTCATGGTTTGTTTTTGCGCTTCTTCTGTAACAGAAGGCGTTTGGGAAGATGCATTCATCACAAATTATGCTGGTAAATTGATTTTTGGAATATATATGTACGACTGTACCCTATAACCCAATAGTGCATAAAAAAAGTTCATAGGTCATGAATCATAACCCATTGAGCTAGCATAACTTTTAAGTTTTTCTTTCAAAAGATTACGCGCGCGGTGAAGCCTGGACCGTACGGTTCCAATAGGGATATCCAGGATTTTCGCCATCTCTTCATACGTGAAACCTTCGATGTCACATAGAATGATTACGGTACGGAAATCAACTGGCAGTGCATTTAGTGCATTCGCAACTTCGTCTCCAATCAGTTCCTGCACCGCATCAGCGCGAAGATCGACGGTATAGGTTGTATCGGATGCCTCTTCTGAATTGTAAGTTGTTTCTACTTCCTGATAATCAACTTTTGAAGGTTCTTTGCTTTTTTTACGATAATCGTTGATAAAGCTGTTTTTCAGAATACGGAAAAGCCATGCCTTGGCATTTGTACCCTGTTCAAAAGAAGAGATAAAACGGAAAGCCTTTAGGTAAGTATCCTGCACCAGGTCATTGGCATCGTCCTCGTCCATAGTAAGACGGAAGGCGAAGTTGTACATGGAGTCTATGTGTGGCATGAATTCACGGTTGAAAATCTCGTATCTGAGATCATCGGTGTATCCATTAGTGGTGATCGATTCTGACATGGCAACTGACATAGGAATGCTGAATTTACAAAGATTATCAACAGCTCCAAATCGTACAAAGCAAATTTTGATGAATGGTCGTTATAACTTCCTGAACTACCATTATTTCGGGATGCACATTTTTTCGCTGAAAGGACTTTACCTAACATTGGTGACCTTACAAATGATAAGATTCACCGCTTATTCATGTATCAACATCAAATTTCGAGCCACTGTATATGGCACGGTCAAAATGTCAGGTTTACCTTCTGGAAAAAAGTTCCAAGAGGACAATCATTAACATGGTGAAGAGCGTACTTGCTGCTATTCGGAGCAGTGTATGCAATATCATGCCAAAATTATTTATTTCCATGAGAAAGAGCATCGCATGATGAATAAAAATTAAGGGCAGAATGTAAGCTAAAAAAGAACCGATGCCCTGGCTTCTTATACCGATATCGACGCGCTCAGCTCCTTTTGATTCCATCTGGTAATGGATTAGAAATGGTCTGAGGTAAGCAATTAAAACCGTAGCTGCGGCATGCATTCCAAACGTATTTGAAAATATATCCACAGTAAATCCGACTGCGAATCCGATAAACAAAAGATACATTCGGCTGATCTCCGCAGGAAGAATTAAAATTCCTGCAATGTATACGAAACAGAAAGCGTAGTTGAACAAAACCATGTTGCGCATGAAGAAGATCTGCAGCAGCAGGTAAAGAATCACCATCAAACTATATTGTATTGCTTCGCGTAAACTCATGGGCGGTCTCCTAGGCGTTGTTTTAATGTTTCCTGTTCCCCAAGTTGCCGATTTTTCACCACATAGACATAGGAAAGGTTTCTGAAGTCTGTTGCCAGCTCAAGTACAATGTTATAGAACGTCTGATCCGGATGCACCGTAACCGATTTGACTTTACCCACCATGATACCCGGAGGAAAAACGGAGTTCATGTTGGACGTAACTGCTGAATCTCCTTTGTAAACTTTGGTGTATCTTGAAACATCGACCATATCCACAAAATTAGGATCTTTTCCTGGCCATTTGGCCGTTCCGATTTCATTGCTTCTGATCAGTTTGGAGGAAACCATGAACTGGGGATGCAGGATGGACGTGACAATAGAATAGTTTTTTGAACAGAAACGGACTTTTCCGACGACACCCGTAGCAGAGATTACTCCCATATCAGGTTCGATTCCGTCTGACGAACCCTTGTCGATGGTGATGTAATTGTTCGTCCGGTTTGTTTCGTTGTCCACGACTTTTGCAACGGTGTAGGTAAACCTTGCATTGAAAGCGGAATCCGGAACATAGCCCACGGGGGCATCTTTGGCATTTTTCTGGCTCAGGGTTGCTACCAGCGCATTTAATCTGGCATTTTCGTTGGCAAGATCGGAGTTGATTTCGCCCAGACGCGTGTATTCACGGGCGGAATTTGAAAATGCCAGCGTTTTGGCTACGTAGTAATTGGAAGTATTGAAATAGGTAGCGCCCCAGTAGGAGTTGCTGCGCACGATCAGCCATCCGCTGAAAATTTCCAGCAAAACAAATACCAAAAAGAACCGATTTCTGGCGACGAAATCTACGAGTTGAAGCATGGGCTGATATGTTCACACGCAGCATGTCAATTTAAGGACCAGGCCGGAAAACTGACATACTGTGAACGATCCTATACTACGAAATCAATACGGGTTTGTACAATTCCAGATTTTTAAGGACCTCACCGGTTCCTTTTACTACCGCCTTTAACGGATCTTCTGCAATATGTACAGGCAATTTGGTTTTTTGGGAAATGCGTCTGTCCAGACCATGGATTAAAGCACCGCCGCCAGTCAGCCAGATACCGTTCTTGAAAATATCAGCTGAGAGCTCAGGAGGAGAAATTTCAAGTGCTTTCATTACGCCCTCTTCAATTTTAGATATTGATTTATCTAACGAATAAGCGATTTCACTGTATGTAACACGAATTTCTTTTGGAATCCCCGTCATCAGGTCACGTCCACGCACCTGATAATCTTCCAGTGCAGTATCCAGTTCAGGTGATGCGGAACCAATGGCCATTTTAATGAGTTCAGCAGAGCGCTCACCTATTAAAAGGTTATGTTCCCGACGCATGTAATCTACAATATCTCTTGTGAAGACATCACCGGCGATTCGTACGGATTGTTCACAAACAATACCTGAAAGTGCTATAACAGCTATCTCGGTTGTACCTCCTCCGATATCGACGATCATCACACCATTTGGCTGTGTTATGTCGATACCGATACCGATTGCAGCGGCGATCGGTTCATGAACCATGTACACCTCTTTGGCTCCGGCATGCTCACATGAGTCTTTTACAGCACGCTTTTCTACCTCTGTGATACCAGACGGTATACAAACAACCATACGATGGGAAGGAGTAAAAAAGCGGCTGCCGGTATCGATCATCTTGATCATACCACGGATCATCATTTCTGCGGCGGTAAAGTCGGCGATAACACCGTCTTTGAGCGGACGAATTGTTTTTATATTTTCATTCGTCTTTTCGTGCATTTGCATTGCCGTGTGGCCGATCGCTAACACCTTGCCAGTAGTTTTATCCATGGCAATAATCGATGGCTCATCTACAACAACTGTATCTTTATGGATGATCAAAGTATTTGCTGTACCCAAATCAATCGCAATATCACTTGTCAAAAAATCAAACAATCCCATATATATTTTTAAAATTTTCGCTCACTTTGATTTCAGGTGTGCAAAATTACAGATTATTACCCACAAACAAAGGCATTTAACAAATTTCACTTGGAGGCGCTATTTTGGTCATTTAGGCGGTGCGGTTTGCGCTTGTAGAATAGAATTTATAAATCCTGTGTACATTTGTTTTTACTATGGGAATCAGAGCACTTTTGAGCCAGCCGCTGGCTAAATATATCGCCGAAGAACAGCAAAGATGGATCGCCAGGAGTACGCAGGTACAGGAAGAATGGCGGTCAAAACTGGTTGAAAAAGCAAAGAACACGCAGTTTGGGAAAGACCATTTTTTCAAGGATATCCATACCTACGAAGCGTTCAAAGAAGCCGTTCCGGTAAGGGATTATGAGGACCTGAAGGGGTATATTGCGCATTTGAAAGCAGGAGAATCTGATATTTTGTGGCCGGGAAAACCGCTGTACTTTGCCAAAACGTCAGGAACTACCTCCGGAACAAAGTATATACCCATTACGAGCGAATCGATTCCAAACCATATCAACTCGGCCCGTAATGCGATCCTGAGCTATATTGCGGAGACAAAGAAGTCGGCATTTCTCGATAAAAAATTAATTTTCCTTTCCGGAAGCCCGGTCATGACAGAGACGGGCGGTGTACTGACAGGCCGTTTATCCGGGATTTCCAACCACCATATTCCCGGGTATCTGCGGGCTAACCAGATGCCGAGTTACGAGACCAATTGTATCGAAGACTGGGAAACAAAACTTGACAAAATAATTGATGAAACGCTAGGTCAGCCGATGTCATTGATATCCGGCATTCCGCCCTGGGTACAAATGTATTTTGACAAAATCACTGAGCGCACAGGAAAGAAGATCAAGGATGTTTTTCCTGATTTCTCACTTTTTATATACGGCGGAGTAAATTTTGAGCCCTATCGGGCTAAGCTATACGAATCAATCGGAAAGAGGATTGACTCCATTGAATTGTACCCTGCCTCAGAAGGGTTTTTTGCTTATCAGGATTCTCAGAAAGAAGAAGGGTTGCTTTTGCTGCTGAACTCGGGAATCTTTTTCGAATTTATTCCGGTTGAAAACTTTTTCGATGAAAAACCGAAACGCCTGCGTATCGACGACGTCGAGATCGGGAAAAATTATGCAGTTGTCGTAAGTAGTAATGCAGGTCTTTGGGGTTATTCCATTGGCGATACGATCAAATTTGTTTCAACCGACCCTTACAGAATTTTGGTTACAGGCCGGATCAAACATTTTATCTCCGCTTTTGGCGAACATGTGATTGGCGAGGAGATTGAAAAGGCGCTGCGTTATGCCATGGAAAGGCATCCGGAAGTAGAGGTCGTGGAGTTTACCGTTGCTCCGATGGTAACACCGGACCAGGGAAATTTGCCATACCACGAATGGTTTGTAGAATTTGCGAAAATGCCTGTCAATATGGAGCAGTTTGTTCAGGATATTGACAGAAGGCTGACGGAGTTAAATGTTTATTATGACGATTTGATCAAAGGAAATATTCTCCGTCAGCTGGTTATGACACCTTTGCGAAAAAATACATTCATAGATTATATGCGCGCCAGCGGAAAGCTGGGCGGACAAAATAAAGTACCAAGACTTTCCAACGATCGTAAAATAGCCGACGAGCTGACGAAAATGAATAGGTTGTAAAGCACTATTTTCTAAAATATATGTCAATAAAAAGAATAGCCATTTTGGGCTCCACGGGCTCAATCGGAACGCAGGCACTGGACGTGATTGAAGCAAATCCGGATATTTTTTCTGTGGAAGTACTGACTGCCCAGAATAGTGCAGGTCTTTTGATCGAGCAGGCCGTAAAATTCAGGCCCAAAGTGGTTGTTATCGGAAATGAATCTTTGAAAGACAGCGTGGTTTCTGCGCTTGCTTTTTTGCCGATCCAGGTCTATTCGGGAGAGGCAGCACTTCTGGCTGTTGTAGAATCTGATACTGTTGATATGGTGCTTACGGCCATGGTCGGTTATTCGGGCCTGTTGCCGACGATACATGCCATTAAAGCAGGAAAACATATTGCACTGGCCAATAAGGAAACATTGGTAGTCGCCGGTGAGCTGATAACGAATCTGGCAAAGGAAAATAATGTAAGGATTTATCCCGTTGATTCGGAACATTCTGCCATTTTTCAGTGCCTTGTGGGTGAAGAAAATAATCCAGTTGAAAAAATTATCCTGACCGCTTCCGGAGGTCCGTTCCGAGGAAAAGACCGGGATTTTCTTTCAGCAGTTACAAAACAGCAGGCATTAAAACACCCGAACTGGAGCATGGGTGCCAAAATTACAATCGACTCGGCTACGTTGATGAACAAGGGCCTCGAAGTGATTGAAGCTAAATGGCTGTTCGATCTTTCTGCCAGTCAGATCGATGTTATCGTACACCCGCAAAGTATCATTCATTCAATGGTGCAATTCGAAGACGGAAGTATGAAAGCTCAAATGGGTTTGCCGGACATGAAACTGCCGATTCAATATGCGCTTCATTATCCGTATAGATTAAAATCATCATTTCCACGTTTTGACTTTGCTGCATATCCTTCGCTAACTTTTGAGAAACCTGACCTTGAAACTTTCAGGAATCTGGCAGTTGCCTATGAAGCCCTGGAAAAAGGGGGGAATTCAGCCTGTATCGTCAATGCAGCCAATGAGATCGCTGTTGAAGCATTTTTAGGCGATAAGATCCGTTTTCTGGAGATTTCTGACATTATTATCGAATGCGTAGCCAAAATTAAGTACATTCAAAATCCAGCATATGCTGACTATGTAGACACCAATGAAGCAACGCGGCGCTTTGCCATGGAAATGATTCAAGTAAAAGTATAGATGAAAGCGATTTTTTTGAAGTATATATCTGTTGCACTCGCCAGCACACTAAAATTTTTCGGAGGACCAATCACAGGCGTAATTTTAAATTTATCCTGGATCGAAACGGCTTTTTGCTCCATTGCCGGAATGATGCTCAGTGTACTGATCGTAACTTTTGTTGGTAATGGGATTCAGTCATTACTGAAAAAATACAGAAAAAGCACGCCTAAACGATTCAGTAAGACGAACCGGATTGCCGTTAAAATCTGGAAGAAGTTTGGTATTATCGGAATTGCGCTTTTAACACCCCCATTGTTTACGCCAATTTTCGGGACTGCACTGGCTGTCGCTTTCAGAGTGCCGAGAGGCTCTATTTTCTTATGGATGACATTAAGCGCTCTGGGATGGGGCTTTTTCGTTTCCTACATTGCGCACAAAATGACCTTTATTCAGGACTGGATAAAATAAAAAAGCGCACAGAGATGTACGCTTTCTAAAAAACTTATGGAGCATCTTATCTGCTAACCTCCTTTTTTGGAGCCACAGACTTTTTCATGTAATCCCCGCGGGAGAAAAATTTCTCAATAAAGCAGTACATCAGAATGAAAAAATAACGGCTTCCCATTTCTTTAATCTTCAGTTTAGACTCTCCGTATTTTCTGTTCGTCCAGCTATTGGGGACAACGGCATAGTTATAACCGCGGACAATTGCCTTCAGCGGCAACTCGATTGTCAGGTTAAAATGCGGAGCAAGAAATGGCTTTATTCCATCGATCGTCTCTCTTTTATATAATTTGAATGCGTTGGTCGTATCATTATATTTGATACCCATCACCATACGCACAATGAAATTGGCAACACGGTTGATCACTTTTTTCAAAGCGGGGTAGTCAATGACTTTTCCTCCTTTTTCCCAACGCGATCCGAAGACACAGTCGTAATCGCCTTCCAGCATCTTGAAGTAATATTTTACAAGATCCTCAGGATCATCCGACATATCGGCCATGAATACCGCCACGCAGTCTCCGGAAAATCTTTCAAGGCCAAAACGTACAGCATATCCAAAACCGTTCGGGCCTGGATTTGTCTGATAAACTAAGGATGGTATTTCAAGTGAAAGTTCGTCAAGAACGCGAAGTGTTCCGTCTTTTGAATTATCATTGGTCACGAAAATCTCGTGAGGGATATTGTACTTCTTCAAGGTTTGGTAAAGAGACCTTAAAGTGTCAGAAATGGATTCTTCTTCGTTATATGCTGGTATTACAACACTTAGCTTCATGTATGTCAGGATTGAAAAACAGTACAAATTAAAGATTAATATAATTAACTGCCAATTTTTTCTAACTTTTCAAGCTGTTCTTCATACCGCGCGACCGTTTGAAGTATGGTGTTTTCATACTTTTTATCCAGCCATAGATTTACATTTTCAAACATTTCCTTCCTATTTCTAAGAAACCACTTATTACTATGAGAATGTACATTGCTAAGCCCGGCTCTGTGTTTTCTGTATACACCCATCACCTCGGGAAGGTAGGCGATCTTTCCTTTTGCAGCCAATTGAATGCTCAATGCCCAATCCCCGGCAGCGGCCATGGAATGCCAGTCAGCAAAGTTTTCGGTCAGGAAATAATTTCGATATAACCAGCTTGCAGTGGCCATAAACCAGCGGTCCTGGAGAATGTCATCAATGGTTGAAACCAGTGCCTGACCTTCTGCATTAAAGTTGTGGCTGTCGCTCCCGTCTTCATAGGTGACGAGCATGTTATGGTGACAAATGGAGAATTCGGGATTCTGGTCCATAAAATCAACCTGTTTTTGCAGTTTGTACGGATCGGTCCAGTAATCGTCGCCCTCGCACATCGCTACGTATTCTCCCTGACAGGCTTTCAGAAGCTGCAGAACATTGTTCCGCCCTGCAAACTCTTTTGGTTCAAAAGGTCCCTGATTTTCTGCATGTAAAAATGCCTTGATTATGTCCGGATACATTTCCTGGTACTTACGGATAATTTCCCGGGAGCCATCCGTTGAACCATCATCTCCAACCACGATCTCGAATGGAAATGTGGTTTTTTGCTCCAAAGCTCCATCAAGCATTTTTGAGATGTAATCCTTGTGATTGAATGTTGGAACGCAGACAGAGACCTTGATCATAGGGAAATAGTATAACCGGCCATCAGTGACTGGATTGACGGAATTTGTAGGGCAGTAAGACAACGAAACTATAAGCGCTCATGATCCATTTTGGTAAAATGTAGGCACGCGTTATCTCTTTAAATTCCCGGATATCAGGCTTTTTCATAACCAGATAATTGGCGGCAAGTGCGGCCCTCTTAAAATAGCTTTTAGACAACTGTCTGGCATCGAGCATCATTCTGTAATACCGTGCAATATTCAGGCGGAGCGATTTATCAAACTGATGATTTGTTTCCTCATTAATTCCTTCATACATCATGATCCGGTTCTGCAGGAAACGCTCGTCGCGGTAGTGGTCTTTGAAGCTGGCGCCACCTTTGTTTTTCCTATAAACCGACATAGTTTCCGGAATATAACCGATTGGGCCATGTTTAGCTAAAATCACATACCGGGGAATGTCGCCGCTTGTCGATTTTAAAAACCATTCGGGATAATACATGATGTGATTTTTGAACATAACCGCCGAAGTCGCCATAAACCAGATTTCATCTTCACCGATCAGATCTTCCACTTCAATTTTCATTTTCTGATCCGCCTGATTTACTTCCTCCGATGGGGAACCATCTTCAAATGTAATCAGCGCGTTATGAAAGCAGGCAGAATAATCCGGATGTGAGTCCATAAAATCAACCTGTTTCTGAAGTTTCAATGGATTGGTCCAGTAGTCGTCGCCATCTAACGGCGCAATGTATTGTCCCTGAGCAAGTTTTAATGTTTCAATGGTATTAAAAAGGCCGTTCTGCCCCAGATTCTTGGAATGTAGAACGGCTTTTACCTTTTCAGGATATCGTTTTTGATAGTCAAGAATAATATCTCTGGCGCCGTCTGTTGAGAAATCGTCGCCTACAAGTATCTCGTAATCAAAATTTGTTGTTTGATTTAAAGCACTTTCAATTGTTTTACCAATAAAAGCGGCCTGGTTGAACGTAAGTATGACTACACTTACTTTAATCATAATCTTTTTATTATCAATAAATTAGCTGATATTCTGCACCTGTCTTCAACGATGGCCGCGGCCACAAATCTCTCAGCTGAATATATTTTGTAATTGCTGCACACTTGGGAAATCCGGAGTGACCAGCTCTTTTTCAGGAGCGTAAATATACGCCATCGGATATCCACGCTCAATAAATGTCGGTTCGTCAAGGTTATTATAACGCAACTGCACCGACCAGCGAATGTTGTTTGTGATATTATTTCCGGACTGGTGAATCAAAAAGGCTGAGAAAACCAGAATGTCTCCCACCTTGAATTCTGTCTGTATAAATTCGTTGTCATTGATTCCCGCAGTAATCCCTCCCTGGTAACCGGACGTGTTGGATTCTTTTAAACCCAGTTTATGGCTTCCTGGGATAACCTGCAAGGCGCCAATGTCGGCACCCGCATCCACCATGGGAAACCAGATCACCGTACTATCCAAAGATCCTTGTCCTGTTCGCCAATCCTGATGCGCATCCAGTTTCCAGTGTTTGCTTCCATCTTTTGACAAGAAGCGGCTGTTAAACTGCATCGCAGGGCGTGCACCGATAATCGGATTGGACAGACCAACCTGTTTCAGCAGGCTTTCGATCCGGGGATCCACACCAAGCCTGTGCAGAGAAAACGAATGCTGAACCGTTTTGCCGGTATTTACGAATGCGTTAAAGTCTTTTTCAAAAAACTCAAACATGGCATTTTCATACGCATCCTTATCGTCAATGTCAACGGATTTACCGGTTACTCTTTTGATCTGGGCAGCGAAGATCTTACGTGCTTCGGTGTAGATCGAATTGATTAAATCTTTATCTAAAAAATCACGCAGGATAACATATCCGTCGTTATTGAACTGCTGCTGAAGTGTGCTCATTTTTGTTGATTTTGCGATTTTAGAAAAATGAAAATAGAAAAGTGTATCGTTATGCCCGGTATTGTGTAAATGAACTAAGGTTTAAACACAACTATACACTGATCCGGTCAATTGTTACCCGCAAATTTATATCGCTTTCCCAAGTCAAATTTATGACATTCGTTATGCTTTTCTATGATCGTAGGCCTAATCTTCCCAAACAGCATAGGCAAAGCCGGCAGCGCCGAAACCGTTACCGTTGTAGAGCAGATATTTTTTTCCGTTATGCTCATAATAGTTGGCATAATTGATCATCTGATAGTCGAAATCTTCCGGATTATCAGATTTACCAATACCAACCAGATTGTCTTTTCTTATCCAGTTTTCACCGTCTGTCGATTCTGCATAACCTAAACGGTAACTTTGGTTACGATCTGTACGGTAGTCGCGGGTGTGTCTGTAAGAATAGTACATTTTATAGATGCCATCTTCTTTAAAAACGCTCGGGCGACCTACTGCATGAAGAAAATCATCAAAGTCCAGGGTTGGAATGTCACTGATATTCCAATGGATTCCATCTTTCGAAGTAGCAGATTGCCCGCGGTAGAAGGGTTCAGGATATCCGTGGATATATTCGCATTTATGTCCTGAAATGTACCACATCCGCCACGTTCCGTCATCTTCACGCATAACCGAAGGCTGTGCTGCCCAGATCGGATTTTGAATGCTGCGGTCCATAATTGGCCCCTTGAACATTTTTTCAAAAGTCAATCCGCCGTCATGGCTTACAGCCAGACCCATGGATAACCGGTAAGAATTATGGGTCCTGTTCCAGCCTGTATAATAAAGCCAGATATCTCCGTTTGGCATGTCAACAAACCAGGCCGGCATCGCACCCGTTTCATCAAATTCACCAGGTCCGCCCAGTTCCAGGACTGGTTTGTCGTGGATATATAGAATCTTGGATGGATCTTCGTAGTCAACGTCAATGAATGTTGGCCTTGACTGCCCGCTTTCATCACGAGAAGAGAAATACACGCGTAAAAAATCTTTATGCTTGTAAGCAAACGGAACTTGTGCATGAGAAAGACTGTGCGGCAAACTTCCGTCAGGCTTGTAAACGACTCCCTTTTTAACCCACATATTTATAATTATTTCAAAGGTTTGCTTTTCAGCAAATCGATGCGGCAAAAAAGATACCGCAAATCAATGAATGAATACTATCAATTATTAAGCCTCGGCTTTGTCAGCACGCAGGCGCCAGTTGTCTACGAATTCTTTTCCCGGAATCGGAAGATCAATATCAACTTCCGGAGCTTTTGCTGTAACGGTATATTCCATTACGTAAAATGCATTTCCAAAAACGTAGTGCAATTTGAAGTTTTCTACGTTTGCGGGTACGTCTTCAATAGGTACCTCAGCACGGAAAAGCGGATTCGCTTTTAATAAAGTAGCATAAGTAGGCGTGTTCCGTAACCATGGAGCAACGCTTTCGTCCCCAACAACCACTTTTCCACCAGGGCGAACAACGCGTGTTAATTCGTCAAACGCTCTTTTTCTTTCAGAGAAAGTATTGATCCCGCCAAAATGGAAAACGGCGTCGAATGTATCATCGGCAAAAGGAAGGTATGATCCGTTGCCCAGGAAGTAGTGAACATTTACATCGTCAGTAGAAAGTTTTTCCTGAGCAAGCTTAAGCATATTCGGAGACAGGTCTGACAAGACAGCCGTTCCGCCCGGTTTTACTTTTTCCAGGATCAGTGCTGAATCTTTTCCGGTTCCGGCGCCAACTTCCAGTGCTTTCATTCCTGGCTTCAAATCCATTAAGTCGATAAAGAAACGACGTGTAGCCGCTTCGTCCGAATGGTTCAAGGTTTCAAAAACCCATGAAACACCTTTGTCATAACGAAGAAAAGCCTGATCATAAAGATATTGCTCATGCGCATCGCCTGGAAGTAACTCCTTGGGGTAAAGCATATTGACAATGCCTGTGTCGCCTACTTCATATATTGTACCATCTTCACTGGTAAGCGTTTTGCCGTCTTCGGCGATTGTTAATGGACTGCCGGTAAGTGGACAAACCAACGCTTTTAGAAAATCCTGATGCGTCATTACGTTTCTTGCTATATTAATGTGTTAAGCCAAAATTAGTTGTTTTTCTTATAAGTACTCATATAAGTCGCTTTCCTTATTATTAAAAGGGGGATGAAATCCGCTGTTTTTAGCAATAGTATCTGGCACACATTCAGCCCGATTCTATTTCTTTGTACCTTTGAAGCGCTTTTGTCGGGCTCCACTTTGTAGCCGGCATTCCAAAATTTTCAATTTTCTCTTTGTACCTATGTTTGACCTGCAAGAAAAAATAAAGTCACTCGCGAAGGACCAGGCTGCCAGCGTTGTTGCTAACCGCCGGCATTTGCATACCAATCCCGAGCTTTCCTTTGAGGAATTTAAAACGGCACAATTTGTTGCTGAAGAACTTCGGGCTTTGGGACTTAAGCCGCAGGAGGGAATTGCAGGAACAGGCCTGGTGGCTTTGATTGAAGGAAATAATCCGGGAAAGAAGATCGTGGGTCTACGTGCCGATATGGATGCTTTGCCGATCGTGGAAGCAAATGATGTCCCGTACAAATCACAGGTTCCGGGTGTTATGCATGCTTGTGGGCATGATGTCCATACGGCTTCTTTGTTGGGTACCGCAAGAATTTTAACCCAGATCCGTGATCAGTTTGAGGGAACGGTAAAACTTGTATTTCAACCAGCAGAAGAAAAAGCGCCTGGTGGAGCTTCACTGATGATCAAGGAGGGAGTACTTGAAAATCCACGACCAGTCAGCATGGTCGGCCAGCATGTGGCACCGAATATTCCGGTGGGTAAAATCGGTTTCCGTGAAGGAATGTATATGGCCAGCACCGACGAGTTATATGTTACTGTGATAGGAAAAGGCGGCCATGCTGCGGCTCCTGACCAGTTGATTGACCCGATTTTAATTGCTTCGCATATCGTGGTTGCTTTGCAGCAAATTATCAGCCGGTACCGCAAACCATCAAATCCTGCTGTTTTGTCCTTCGGTAGATTTATAGCGGATGGTGTCACGAATGTGATTCCCAACGAAGTAACTTTACAGGGAACCTGGCGCTGCATGGATGAGCAGTGGAGAGAAGAAGGTTTGCGTAAAATGAAAAAAATGGCAGAAGGTATGGCCGAAGCCATGGGTGGAAGCTGTGTTTTTGAGATTGTAAAGGGGTACCCTTTCCTGAAAAATCATCCCGAACTTACCCGGCGGGTCAGATCAGCGGCTACGGCATATATGGGTGCTGAAAACGTGATCGATCTTGACCTTTGGATGGCCGGAGAAGATTTTGCTTTTTATTCTCAGGTTGTGGATTCCTGTTTTTACAGATTGGGGACGCGCAACGAAGCCAAAGGAATTGTTTCCGGCGTGCATACCCCAACCTTCGATGTCGATGAGGCTTCGCTCGAAATTGCACCAGGGCTGATGAGCTGGCTGGCTATTTCTGAACTTGCTTATTAGCAGGAATATATCTTTTAAAGTAACTGTTGACTTTCAGGCTGATGACGCCTAAAATAGCTTCTTTAAAAATTCCCGGAGACATTTTAGAGGCTCCCTTTGTCCGGTCTGTAAAGATGATCGGAACCTCTACAATGTCAAATCCAAACTTCCAGGTATTAAATTTCATTTCGATCTGGAAGGCATAACCGATAAAACGGATCTTGTCCAGATCAATGGCTTCCAGCACTTTTTTTGTATAACAGATAAATCCGGCTGTCGGATCCATAATCTGCATACCTGTTATCATGCGTACGTAATAGCCTGCAAAGTAAGACATCAATACTCTGTTGATAGGCCAGTTGACCACATTTACGCCTGTAATATAACGCGAACCGATGGCTGCATCGTGGCCTTTTTCTGCACAGGCTTCATAGAGGCGGATCAGGTCTTCGGGAGGGTGTGAAAAATCGGCATCCATTTCAAAGATGTATTCGTAACCTTTTTCGAGCGCCCATTTAAAACCATGAATGTAGGCAGTTCCTAAACCCAATTTTCCCTTTCTTTCGACCAGATGAAGTGATCCGTTAAATTCTTTTTGCAAATCCTTAACAGCAGCGCCTGTCTGATCCGGCGATCCATCATCTATAATCAGTACATCGAAAGGCTTTGAAAGACTAAAAACCTTTCGGATGATAGCCTCAATATTTTCTATTTCGTTGTAGGTAGGGATGACTACAATACTATGGTTCACTGTATATCTTAATTAGGGTATGGAAATAGATTACGCTGATATCTATAACGAAGTTTTTAAAACGGAGGGTTCTGATGTAAAATTTAACTTTTTTTAAAGTTTGATATCCTTCTTTTTTTCACGCGCCTCAATCTTTTTCGCTACATTTTCATAGATACGCGACATATACTCCGGATGTGTCATGTAGTAATTATAACTATTCCGGTAAGCGATGGTATCAACCTTGTTCTTTTCCCAGATCTGTTTTTTTAATTTATCGAATATAAGGATCGAAGAATCCAGAGATTTTAATTGTAAGCGGGTAACCCGGGACTCTGCAACGTGTATGTCTGTAAGGATCAAAGCCATTTTTTCTTCAGACAGCGTGCCTTCCGGCGGTTTTTCTTCTTTGGTGCAGCCCGCAAAAACGATTGCCATACTTCCAGCCAGTAGTAAACTGAACGAGAAATTAATAATCCGTCGCGTCATCATTCTCAAAATACCTATCTTTGTTTAGCTGCTCTATATTACAAAGGTGCTAATTTTTTCGGAAAACATATGTTTGAACTGTTTTTAGGGAAACTCCGAAAGTATGAAATAAGGATGCGGAAAGCCGTCACGAGCGAGCGGCACGGAAACTTTCATTCAGTCTTTAAAGGTTCCGGCCTCGAATACGACGACCTTCGTCTTTACCAGTACGGCGACGATGTGCGCGCCATCGACTGGAATACTTCGGCTAAGGGACACGGGACTTTTATCAAGATCTTTAAAGAAGATAAAGAGCAGACCGCGTTTTTTATGCTTGATGTGAGTGCATCACAGCAGGTTGGAGAGGCAAGTAAGCTCAAAATTGATATAGCCAAGGAAATCTGCGGGGTGCTGACTTTGTCCGCAATTCAGGAGGCGAGCCGTGTTGGTCTTTTGTGTTTTTCGGATAGGAATGAAAGATATATCAGGCCTTCAGACGGTATGAAACACGGATACAGCGTTTTGTCTGAAATTTATAAACTTGTTCCTGAATCTACTAAAACAAGTGTCTCAGAGGCGATTTTAGTTGCCTTAAACGTTTTGAAAAGGCGGAGCCTGATATTTCTGATATCAGACTTTATAGATACCAACTATCAGCATAACCTGAAAGCGCTTGCCCGGAAACACGATCTGATCGTGATTCATCTGTATGATTCGAGAGAAACGAGCCTGCCGAGGCTGGGAATTATTCCTCTCTATGATGCAGAGAAGCAACGTACGAGCTGGGTTAATACTTCGTCAAAACAATACCGCGACGACATGGCCAATCGTTTTCAAAGCAGGAGCGCCGAGCTTGAAAAACTTTGTCACCAAAACCGGGCAGACTATATCTCGATTAATACACAGGAAGATTACGTTCCGGCTCTTATTCGTTTGTTTAAGGTCAGGCGTTATGCGAAGAGCGGGATGGCTTCGTCATAAATGTTATGAGAATGTTTGAAAACTTATTAAATGGTCACTGAAATTGTTGTCAACTGCCGGTTTTATTCCTGATTTCAAAAAGATATTATGCTTTTTTTGTTTGTTACTGACAGGATTTCTTCTGACAACGGAGCCGGTTGCAGCCCAAAAAAATTTGCCGGAAGGAAGGTTTTTATCTGATAGCATTGAAATCGGAAAACCATTTTTCTACGCGCTGAGTTATTTACACGCCCCGAAGACGGAAGTCTTTTTCCCCGATACTACCTTCAGCTTTGCTCCGTTTGAAATTATTTCAAAAAAGAATTTTACAACAAGAACCGATAAGAGAGGCAGTTTGGACAGTACAGTTTATCAGCTTGTATCGTTTAATGTTTCCCTGGGTCAATCTTTAAAGGTGCCGGTTTTTGTGTTTAATGGTAAGGACTGTACGGCTTTTCATACAATAACGGACACCATTTTTCTAAGAAAAGATAATTTTCAGGGAATAACGGATACCACTTCCTTAAAATCGGAAGTAGGATTATTGCCGCTCAGCCATGAATTTAATTTTTCCATTTTTCTGGGCGTGCTGGCATTAACGATCGGGGTTGCCGGAAGTATTTACTGGCTTTTTGGAAGTGATATTTATAAGCAGTGGCAACTGATCAAATTGCAACGCCGTCATCTGGAATACAACAGATCATTTAACCGTTTGTTAAGAAACGCGAAAGAACGGGAAGATATCAAGGATGCAGAAAAGGCGATCATCGTCTGGAAGAACTACCTCGAACGGCTGGAAAAAAAACCATTTGCCACATATACGACGCGGGAAATTATGGATAATATGCCTGATGATGATCTGGCAACAGCATTGAAAAACATGGACGGCATTATTTACGGACAGGTAAAATCAAAGGACATGGATAAGTCGCTTGAAGTGCTGAAGGCAGGTGCCTTGCGTCTTTACCGTAACAAACGAAAACAGATTTTAGAGGGAGATTTAGTCCCTGAGATATAATATGGAAGAATGGTTATCGCCGAGGTGGTTTACTTGGGATGTGCTCAGGTCGTATGAATGGGCCTATCCCTATTTTTTGTATGCGCTGCCGGCAATCCCATTTTTGTTTTGGCTGAGAAGTGCTTTCCACCGCAAGCACCAGCAGCGATTGGTAATAACCTATAACAGTGAAAATGCTGGCAGGGATTGGCTTACGCTTTTGCGTTTTGTACAGCCGGTCTGTGTTGCCCTATCCATTGCGCTGGTGCTCGTTGCTCTGGCGCGTCCGCAGGTCGTTACTGAGAGGACAGACAAATTTTCGGAAGGGATTGACATTATGCTTCTGCTGGATATTTCCGATTCTATGATGGAAAAAGATTTAAGCCCCAACCGGCTGGAGGCCGCCAAGCTTGTAGCAAGGCAGTTTATTCGGGGAAGATTGCAGGATAGGATCGGGCTCATCATTTTTGCAGGAGAAGCCGTTTCATTATGCCCTCTAACGACGGACTATGAGCTCTTATACGGTTTTCTGGATGAGATTGAGCCGACCATGATACCAACTGCCGGAACGGCAATTGGGAGTGCGCTGGCTGTGGCTGTAAACCGCATGCGCGAAACTTCCGGCGAAAGTAAGGTTGCTATTCTGATCAGCGATGGCGACAATACCTCGGGAAACCTGGGACCGACGACAGCCGCGCAGCTTGCAAAAGCTTTTGGCGTCAGGGTATACAGTATTTCGGTCGGTAAGACGTTAAGAATGGTGAAAAAGGATAGTCTGAATGTTTCGAGTGCGCTGGTTGACGAAAGTGAGCTTCAAAAAATTGCGGCGCTTGGAAACGGAAAATATTTCAGAGCAACAGATAACTCCGCTTTGGGTGCCGTTTTTAAACAGATTAACCAGATTGAAAAAGTAAAATCCCGGAATGTCGTTTCCAGGGATGTAAGTGATTATTATCGTATTTACCTTTATTGGGCCATCTTCCTTTTGTTAATTGCGTTGAGCACAAAAAGTACATTTATGGCTAATATTCTTGAAGACTGATGTTAAAGGCTTTTTATAATAAAGACGTCCGTGAGGCTGGACTGGATGAGGTTGGCAGAGGATGTCTGGCCGGCCCTGTGGTTGCTGCTGCGGTAATACTACCCCCGGATTATTTTCATTTATACCTCAACGATTCAAAACAGCTTACCCGCGCTCAGCGTGATATTCTTCAAAAGGAGATCAGGCAGGAAGCCATAGCCTGGGCTGTTGCCGAAGTTGATAATTATGAAATCGACAGGATTAATATTTTAAAGGCAAGTTTTCTGGCGATGCATTATGCGGTGGATAAATTGCATACAAAACCCGAGCATTTGCTTGTTGACGGGAACCGGTTTACGCCCTATCCCATGATTCCGCATACCTGTATTATCAAAGGTGATGCGCATTACTTATCGATCGCTGCTGCGTCGGTTCTGGCGAAAACATACCGTGATGATCTCATGAGCCAGCTATCACTACAATTTCCGCATTACGGCTGGGAAACGAACGTTGGCTATCCAACCATTCATCACAGAAGTGCTATTCAGCTGCATGGGCCATGTTCTTACCATCGCATGAGCTTTCGGCTGCTGAGAGCCGAAGAAGAACAGGAGGATGTTTAGGCCTTTGGCTTTTTATAAAGTGGAACGGTGCTGCAGGGTTCACCAAACATAAGGCTTTGCACTACTGGTTTCAGTAAAGTTGTTATTTCCACATAAGCTGAAACAGGTACAGAAACTTTACTGCAGCCTTTTACTACTACTTTCTTGCCCCGAAATTCTTCAGCATCTACTTTGCTGATGGCATCAGAAAATAATTTGTGTTCAAGCGCAGCCAGGTCGCCAAAAACAACGGCATTTGCATATGGTTCAAGCTGTATTGCAAGCAGCATGTACGCCCATGTCGGGACTATGGCATCTTCTGAGCAGATGATGGCTACATTTTTGCCGGCATACTGTGACCAGTCATGGATTTTAAGAAATTCACGGAAGTCCTTTTCCTTAAGGATCATACCCATGAACAGATTATCTTTTATATCGTACAGTACACGTTCGCCGGGATGGTAAAGTTCTTCAAGATCAAATGAAATAAGACCACTCGTCGCAACGCGGTTTACTATCTCTTCAGTTTGCATAGGAAATTCTGGTGTTTCAAGATGATAACACGAAATGGCAGGACTTTGTTTTCAAAATTTTATGAAACCGTAATTTTATCTAACTAACAGGACTGGCTTTCCGTGAAGGCGGAGTCATAAAATCTTTAAGATAGAAGGGCTCGAAACTGGCAAGGTCTTCAAATACTGCATTTTCGAAAGCGGCCGAGGCCAACTTTCCAACTGTTTTAGCAGATGGCCGGATTTCTTCAGAAATAAAAACAGCATTCGGATTTCCCTCGAATAACGGTCTGCATTTGGCAGCGCCATCTCCAAAAAAAATGACCTTGTTACTTTTTAGTAAATCCTGAAAAGAATTTTCGTCTAAAATTAAAGCCCTTGTAGGCTCAACGACCTTATGGTCCGAATCAAAAACGGCAGTATATACTTCCATGCGTCTGGCGTCAATCATTGGGCATAAAAGGAAATCCCCGGAGAAAAAGGAGCTGACCTGGAGTGCCATAGCTTCCAGTGTATTGATAGCAATTAATGGTTTATCAAGTGCATAACACAGGCCTTTTGCAGTAGAGACACCTACCCGTAACCCTGTGTAAGAACCGGGGCCCTTCGCAACTGAAATAGCATCCAGGTCTTGTAATGTATAACCTACATGTTCAACGGCGCTGCTCATCAGCGTGGTTAGCATGGCAGAAGAGGAACGGTCGGTATATAATTCGTAGCTGGCCAACAAGCCGGCGTCTCCGTGAAGCGCTACGGAGCAACCGCGCGTGGAGGTATCAATACTAAGTAAAAGCATGAATTGGATTAATTACGTAGGCAAACGGCAACCGATACCAGCCGGGGCCGGTTGCCTGCTGCCGCTAACTTATTTCTTCGTTCCCTTTAAAATTTCCAGGTAACGGGAATTATCTTTAAAAAGTTTGAGTGCTTCCTTAACCTCGGCATCTTCATTGAAAGATGCTTCGCGAACACCTTTTTCCAGATAATAATGTTTCAGAATTTCTTCTTCCAAGATCTTTTTGATTTCGGTTTTAGAAATCTGCAAATCATTATCCTTGGTATGCGCCAGTTTTGCACGAAGACCTTTTAGCTGATCCTGAATCACATCAATGGATTTCTCTTTTTTCGCAGAAGCTTCAAGGTCATTCAGGTCTTTTTCAACCTGCGTGGTATAATCGTACTCTTTGTCATTCAGCCATTTCGTGAAGTCCGCATATTCACCATCCGTCAGGTGAAATTCTTTTGCAGGCTTAATTGCCGCATGTTCAAAATGATACTTGATGGCATAATCAAAAAACAGACGGTTTCTTGCAAGCGACATTGCCAGTGGCGAAAATGTCTCTTTTTCAGTGACAATATCAGGCAATATTCCTCCACCGTCATATACGACGCGACCGTTCTGCGTTTTGAAGGCTGTCATCAAAGAATCAGGCAGTTTTCCAACGCTTCCGTCTTCATTCCGGTGTCCATAGTCGATAGCCTGTATACAGCGACCGCTAGGGATATAATATTTCGCCGTAGTAATTTTCATTTTAGTATTATAGGAAAGATCACGGGTTGTCTGCACCAGACCTTTGCCATAAGTACGCTGCCCGATCAAAACACCGCGGTCATAATCCTGAATAACACCGGAAACAATTTCAGCCGCAGAAGCGCTGCGGTTATTGGTCAAAACGACAATAGGGATTTCGGTGTCAAGCGCTGGATTGTAGGCCGTGTAGGACTTATTCCATTCTGTAACTTTTCCTTTGGTAGAGACGATTTCTTCTCCTTTTGGAATGAAAATATTTGAAATCTCAATGGCCATATTGAGCAAACCGCCCGGGTTGTCCCGAAGATCGAGCACCAGGTGCTTCATCCCTTTCCCCTTCAATTCCTGAAACGCACTTTTTACTTCCCGGGAAGCGGTGGCCGTAAAATCTTTCAGATCGATATATCCGACGTCTTCGCTTAACATGCCGTAATAAGGAACGTTGGTAACCTTAACGATGTCACGGTTTAACGTGATTTCCAGCGGTTTCGGAAGTCCATAGCGTTTGATCGTCAGCGTAACGCTCGTTTGTGTCTGTCCCTTTAAAAGTTTTCCTGAATCAAAATCTTCGCGGGTAGAAAGATCTATCCCGTTAATTTTTGTGATTTCATCACCCAGCTGCAATCCTGCTTTTTGCGCCGGTGTATCCTCATAGACCATCATGACCGTATGTTTTCCTTCCGACGAATTTACCATAGCGCCGATCCCGTTGTATTTTCCGGTTGTCATCGTCATGTAATCCTCGATATCATCTTCCGCATAATAAACCGTGTAGGGATCGAGCGATCTCAGCATACCGTCAATACTGGTCTTGATCAACTGATTTGGATTTATTTCATCGACATAATATGCGTTCAGCTCCTTAAAAAGCGTGGCATAAATATCCAGATTGCGCGCAATTTCAAACAGACGGTCCTCTTGTTTGAATGACACAAACGTTAGTCCGGCAACTACCGGAGCAGCAATTAAGAGTGAACGAAGATACTTTTTCATCTGGGATCGTAAATCATTGATTTTGATTTTTCCGGAGAGCGGAAGGCAATTTCAGCAAACGATTTACCGATTGCTTCATAGCTGTTTCAATAACGTCAAAAGTTGATATTTCTTTCGCAATATACAAAAAAGCAATGTAAGCCGGGCGGGACTCGGCAGGAAGGGAAAGTAATACGGCTTTGTTCAATCGGTAGGCTTCCCGGCAGCGTCTTTTGACAAGATTCCTGTCAACAGCTTTTTTAAATTGCCGTTTGGAAACTGAAAATAAAAGCTGTGGAAGCGGGGAAGGAGTGTCGGAATCGTAGATATACAAGACCCGAAAAGGAAAGAGGTAGAACGTTTGTACATCCGCACTACCCCTTTGAAATAGCCGTCCGATTACCCGGTGGCTGCACAAACGCTCATTTTTACCAAATGTTTGTTTCAAGTTCTCGTAGAAAAAAACGTGTACTAAGTTTGAGAATTAATCGAACTTAATACACGATTAAAGACAAGGTGTCTCCGATTTGGTACTACCAACCCGGTATTACCCTACTCAAACTTTCAAACCTTGATTATTGCTTATGACGTTTTTCGTCTGAAACTGTTAGTTTCCAACGACCTTTCTTGCGACGGGCCGTTACAACTTTCCGGCCATTAGCCGAAGACATTCTTTCACGGAATCCGTGCTTATTTCTCCTCTTGCGATTCGATGGTTGATAGGTACGTTTCATCTCATTATCAAATTATTGCGCTATAAATCTCTTCTACCCGTAATTTTGGCTTGCAAAGGTAAATATTTTTTTGAATTATGACAAGGTCAAAAAACTTTTTTCTTCAGATAACGTGCAGGTTATATGAAATTTAAGAATTTTCCTGCCTCATTTTCACCTTCGAAGGCCTTAAAGGATTATGTTTATTTTAAAAAAAATTTCTTTTTGAAATACCATTCCGCACAGCCGTTATTATATTCTACCGATCCCCAGGCAGGATCCGGGGCTTCTGTGATGATCAGAATGGAGTAGGGTGTGTTTTTTAATTTAGGGACATAAACAGAATGCTCCTTCGTTTCATACACTTGTTTTGTGCGGGCTTCCATCTCTGAGTAAAAACGTGCAGCACGGCCTGTCAGCACATCAGACCAGGCAGAACGGTAGTTAAAGTTACTGGTATAGATGGTGACAAAATACAGAGCTATCACCCAGCCGATCAGTCCAAAGCGTGTGATGACTGTTGCATTGAACTTTTCAATCGCCCAAAAGGTAATGACAAACACATTATAGGTAAATCCGATCAGGGTCCAGAAAGTGATCACGCATTGACCACGCAAATTGGGCGGTCCTGCGATCGACCAGTACGTTGGAAAATAGGTCAGGAACAGACAGCCAAAGAAGACAATTAACGAAATGACAGGATGGACAGATAAAAACCGGAATTCATCTTTTTCCTTTTTATGGTATAACTGTGCGGCAAAGGGAATAAGCACGACCGCCAGAACGCATAAGGTAGGAGCCATTTTTGAAAAATTCAGCACACCGGTGATCAGGCTGTTCTGAATGGAATAAACCAGATTGAACTTTAAGGGGGTCGGGTAGAGACCGGATGCTGCGCGTACTGCATTTCCCGGGGCAGTGATGGACAAAACGCCGAAAGCAAGGGCGATCAGAAACATGATCAGTGCAGAATAACGAATCTTTTTGCTGGCCAGTGAACCAAACAGGAAAAATGCTCCTGTCAGGGCAACCAGCCATACGAGGGTGTATTCATTCGTGCCGATCAGGATAATCATTGAAAGGCAGATGATTGCGATGTGTTTGCTGTTGAGCGAAGTATAGTTTCTAAATAAATATGCAAATAAATGCAGCGTACCAATATCTGCCAGGGTATAATAATATCCTGTATACCAATAAAAATAGCCGGAAACGATAGGTAATTCTGCGATTAAAACAAAGGTCAGCAGAAATGTGATCAGCGCTGTTTGCCAGGTGATGAGCTTATTGAGAGTGATCGCTTTCACAAATACCCACATGGCATGCGCATACAGGGAAATTAAGATGATGGGCGCGATTTTATATCCTAGATAAGATCCATAAGAAAGTGGCTGCGTGGCCGAGATAATAGTACCGATATAACGCCCTGACCAGGTTTTCCAGTAATGTTCCTGATAACCCCAGTAACCCATGTCGATAACACCCAGTGCATGGCAATAATCGTCGGTTGTGGGGAAAACAAAAAAGGAAAGAATAAGAAAAGGCAACAGCAGAATGACAAATGCTAACAGTATTATTTTCAGCTTATTGTCGGGATTTTCGAACCAGGTAAAGTAGTGCATATTTTGTTGGGACTCGGCAATTATGATCTAGCAGATGCCCAAAAATAAGATAATTATTTGAAGAATCGCCTCCTGACCTGGTTAAAGGAGTAAGAATGAATAACCGGAATTTTCATAAATTGATGCAGATTTCATCTGTTTTCTGAACGCGCCGAATCTATTGTTTTGTCTTAATTACGCCTTTGTATGTACTATAATGTTCACACCCATCCACATTCCGAAAGCGAGGATGTACTGTTTATTGAAAATTTATATAAAAATTTCGATCATGCAATTGAAGGCCGGAAAGTGAGTATGGGTTTGCACCCCTGGTATCTCGATGCTGGCAGACTGAGGGAGCAATTTGATGAATTGACAAAATATGCCGGCAGCCCGTCTGTGCTGGCCATCGGAGAGTGTGGATTAGACAAGTTGTCTACGACAGACTGGAATTTACAGTTGAAAGCCTTTCAGCTGCAAATAACACTTGCCACGGATTTAAATAAGCCGCTGATTATTCATTGCGTCAAAGCCTTCACTGAGGTACTCGGTCAATTAAAAGACGTCAGGGTTCCTGTAATTTTTCATGGTGTAAATAATAAATTGTCCCTTTTGCAACCGGTCATTGATGCCGGATATTATCTATCCTTTGGGAAATCGCTGCTCGGCGGAAATGCTGCTATTCTTAATACTTTCAGAACGACGCCTTTAAAACAGGTATTTCTGGAAACGGATGATGCCGATGCTGACATTAAAGAAATCTATAAATCGGCCGCTGAAATAAGAGAAATTTCTGAAAAAGAGATTCTTTTGCAGGTTGAAAAAAACTTTTTAAACGTATTTCATCATTAATGGAAGATTTCGCATGGCTTTCCAGAACGGAACTATTGATAGGAAGAGAGAAGCTGGTAAAGCTAAGTAAAGCACATGTACTGGTAATAGGATTGGGCGGAGTAGGGTCTTTCGCAGCAGAATTTGTATGCAGGAACGGTGTTGGAACAATGACCATTGTGGATGGCGATACGGTAGATCCGAGCAACAGAAATCGGCAGCTGCCGGCACTTTCCACCAATCACGGCGTGAGCAAAGCAGATATCATGGCTGAAAGGTTAAAGGCAATAAACCCGGAGTTGACACTGCACGTTGTTAAAACATTTATAAATCCGGATGCTGTCGAAGAGATTTTGTCCGCCAATACTTACGATTATATTGTCGACGCCATTGACAGTGTGACGCCAAAAATTACATTTCTAAAGGAAGCTTTTCAGCGTAAAATACCCATCGTAAGTTCGATGGGTGCTGGCGGCAGAGTGGACCCGACCATGATCCGGGCTGTCGATATTTCAAAAACCTATAATTGTAATTTTGCCCAGCAGGTTAGAAAAAACCTGAAGAAAGAAGGCATAGCCAAAGGTATCAAAGCGGTTTTTTCAACAGAAGAGCAATTGAAAGAATCTCTGATGCTGACGGATGGCAGTAACTATAAAAAATCTGCCTATGGGACGATGTCTTATCTGCCCGCTGTTTTCGGGGCCACGTGTGCATCGGTGGTGATCCGGGATTTGATTGCGGATTGAGATACATTAGAAGGTGTAGACGAAAGGCTGTTGTTTTAAACAATAGCCTTTTCTGTTATAGCAGAATTCTGCTGGTGTTGAAGCGCATATTCTCATCAAGCCTTCAAAACGCAAAAAGGCCACTATCTTTCGATCGTGACCTTTTTTTTCTTGTAGCGGGAGCTGGACTCGAACCAGCGACCTTTGGGTTATGAGCCCAACGAGCTACCAACTGCTCCATCCCGCGGTGTCGTTGAATTGGAGTGCAAACATACGACTAATGTTTCAATAAAAACAACTATTTTTGTAAAAAATTTCAAAAAAATATTTTCAGCTACCTCCTGACATCATTTAAGTATATATGAATATTCCGTTATCCCCAGCCACAATAGGAGGGCGTATACACGTTGTACTGCTATTAAGGATAATCTGGATTATGATTTTATTCATGATCTGCCGTATTTTATTTTATGCGTTTAACATCGTTTTTTTTCCGGACATTTCTTTTGAGCACGGTTTAAATTTAATGGCTGGCGGAATTAAATTTGATATTGTCGCAGTTTTCTACGTCAATATTCTCTTCATTTTTCTGATGTGTATCCCTTTCACTTTCAAATACCGGAAGGGTTATCTAAAATTTCTTGATTATCTTTTTATCATTACCAACAGTATTGCCCTAATGGCAAACTGTATGGATTTCATTTATTACCGGTTTACGATCAAGCGTTCTACCTGGACCATCGTAAAGGAATTTTCTAACCAGGATAATATGGGTGCCCTTTTCGGGGGGTTTATTTTCAGATACTGGTATGTCTTCCTGATCTGGGTTTTACTGGTTCTTTCTCTGATCAAAATCACCCGGGTGTTAAAGGTGAAAGAACGGGCGCCGCTTCCGGTATGGGCGTTCTTTCTGATCCATGCCCTATTAATGGGTATCATTGTTAAGCTTTTCATCGGCGGCGTTCGTGGCGGATTTGACCACAGCATTCGCCCGATCACACTAAGTAATGCAGGAGAATATGTAAAAAAGCCCAAAGAGATGTTTCTGGTTTTGAATACGCCTTTCTGTATTTTTAAAACCATGCGCAGGAAGGATTACGAACGTATCAGCTATTTTCCGGGCCTGAAAGAAGCGGGACAAATTTACAGTCCGATGCATGTAGCGGACAGTATCCAGCCCCCTTTCAAGCCCATGAATGTTGTAATTCTGATCTGGGAAAGTTTTGGAAAGGAAATGGTTGGGGCCTATAACCATGATCTTGAAAACGGTACATACAAAGGATACACACCATTTATCGATTCACTGATGCAGCACAGCCATGTCAACTGGTATTCTTTTGCCAACGGTGCGAAGTCAATTGAAGCAATTCCTTCTGTGTTAACAAGTATTCCGGGTATTAAGGAGCCGTTCGTAACGATGCGTTATACGGACAATAAATTGCCAAGTTTGCCGGCAATCCTCCAGAGTAAAGGTTATTCGACATCCTTCTTTCATGGTGCACCAAACGGATCGATGGGTTTCCAGGCCTTTGTTAATCTGATCGGTGTCCAGAAATATTATGGTAAGAACGAATACAACCATGATGACGATTATGACGGGATCTGGGGTATCTGGGACGAAGAATTTTTACAATACTGGGCCAAAACAATGAATACTTTCAAGGAGCCGTTCATGAGCACGCTCTTTACGGTTTCATCTCACGATCCTTACAAGGTACCGGAAAAGTATAAGGGTAAATTTCCGACCGGTCCGTTGCCGGTATATGAAACAATGGGATATTCGGATAATGCCCTGCGTGCGTTTTTTGCGAAAGCCAGAACGATGCCCTGGTTTAAAAACACGCTTTTTGTCATTACGGCGGATCATGCTGCTACGTTTGCTCATTTTCCTGAATACCAGACATCGGTTGGAAACTTTTCCATTCCTATCCTGTTTTACGCCCCCGGCGATCATACAATGACCGGGCGCGATACAACAACGCTGGTGCAGCAAATTGATATTATGCCGTCAGTTTTAGGCTATCTACACTATGATAAACCCTACTTCGCATTTGGGAAAAATATATTCAAGAACCCGCCGCTGAACTTTGCTGTTAACTATGACGGTGTATATCAATGGTTCAACGGCCCATATATTTTGCAATTTGATGGCGATAAAACCGTAGGTTTGTATAATTATCAGAAAGACAAGCTTCTGAAAAATAATTTGAAGGATAAATTACCGGCCATCCAGGGCCCGATGGAGTTACAGGTGAAAGCTTTTGTGCAGCAGTATACCAATCGTATGCTGGACGATAAGCTCACCTTGGCGCCTTAAAATATTTCGTTGTTGTTTAGTGCAATCAGTACTCGATCAGCGGATTACAATAATAAGTTATGAGCGAAAATACAGAAAATCCAGTCTCACTGCGCGACTTCCGCGCCGGATTTGTGAGCATCATTGGGAAGCCAAATGTCGGCAAATCGACATTGATGAATGTGCTGGTAGGAGAGAAGATGTCCATCATCACCTCGAAAGCACAGACGACCCGTCATCGGATCATGGGAATTTTGAATGGAAAACATGAAGGCATTCCATTTCAGCTTGTTTATTCTGACACGCCGGGTGTTGTAAAACCAGCATACAAATTGCACGATTCCATGATGACCTTCGTAAAAGGGTCTCTCGAAGACGCAGATGTGGTCTTGTTTGTTACCGAAGTAGGAGAAAAAGCAGCCGAGCATGAAGTGATACCGTTGCTTCAACGAACTAATGCACCTATTATTCTGGTGTTGAATAAAATCGATTTATCGAACGAAGAAGAACTGAAACGTAAAACAGAAGAATGGGAAAAGGAAATTCAGCCTGCTGCAGTTATCCCGATCTCAGCGCTGTTGAATGCGAACGTACAGACTTTGTTTGATGCAATTATTACCCGGTTACCATTTCATCCACCATACTTCGATGAAGATGAACTAACCGATAAACCTGAACGTTTCTTTGCTTCGGAAATCGTTCGCGAAAAAATATTTCTGAACTACCGCCAGGAAATTCCATACAGCAGCGAGGTGGTCATTTCAGAATTTAAGGAACGCGACGATATGATTGTGATCCGGGCCGAGATTCTCGTGGAACGCAAAAGCCAGAAAGGGATTATCATCGGGGAAAAAGGCGCGATGCTGAAGAAAATCGGCAGCGAGGCGCGTAAGGACATGGAAGATTTCTTTGGTAAAAAAGTTTTCCTTGAACAACATGTAAAAGTAGAACCGGACTGGAGAAGTAAGGAAAACAAGCTTCGTCAGTTTGGATATGAAGAATAAGGAACGTCATTCTCAGTCCTGAATTCAGATCCTGACAGTCAGGTTTCTATTAATAAGAATAAAAATAAAATGGGTTTCTGGCTAAAAACTTTCGGTCAGGGATTAGAAAAATAAAAATGGCAAATGTTATATCAATAGTAGGGCGCCCAAACGTGGGTAAATCTACACTTTTTAACCGTCTGATCGAGAGCCGCAAGGCCATCATGGATAACCAGAGCGGCGTTACACGCGATCGTCACTATGGCTATGGTGAATGGACGGACCAATATTTCACCGTGATCGACACGGGAGGATATGTGGTGGGGTCAGAAGATATTTTTGAAGGAGCAATCCGGGAGCAGGTTGAACTGGCGATCGAAGAATCGACGGTAGTTTTATTTATGGTGGATACCATGACGGGACTTACTGACCTTGACAAAGATTTTGCAAACGTATTGCGTCGTTTCAACAAACCGGTTTATCTGGTTGCCAATAAGGCCGAGACGACGGATCGTTACCAGTCCGCAGCCGAATTCTATGAGTTGGGTATGGGTGATGAGATCTATCCGATTTCTGCCCAGACAGGTTTTGGAACCGGCGATTTGCTTGATGAGGTTATCAAACATTTTGAAACAGCGGGTATAGAAGATCCGGAAGCAGGTATTCCGCGTATCGCGATCATGGGCCGCCCGAATGTAGGGAAGTCCTCTTTCCTGAACGTTTTGACCGGAACTGACCGCAGTATCGTCACAGACATCGCCGGAACAACGCGTGATGCGATTCACACGCACTACAACGCTTTTGGAATGGAATTCATTCTGACAGATACGGCCGGTTTGCGTCGTAAATCACGTGTCAATGAAGATATCGAATATTATTCAACGCTTCGCTCGATCAAGGCGATGGAAGAGTCTGATGTTTGTATCATTCTTCTGGATGCAACCTTAGGTTTGGAAGGACAGGATATCACGATCATCGGTCAGGCTGATAAAGCGAAAAAAGGTATCGTGATCATGGTGAACAAGTGGGATCTGGTTGAAAAAGATTCTAAAACAGCTGATACATTCAAAAAACAGTTGTTGGAAAAACTTGCACCGATGAACTACATGCCGATCATTTTTGCTTCCGTTGTTGAAAAACAGCGTATTCATCAGGTGATGGAAATGGCGATGCAGGTTTATAAAAACAAAACGAAGAAAATCACTACTTCTAAACTGAACGACGTGATGCAGGCAGAAATTGAAAAATATCCGCCGCCTGCTCATCGTGGAAAGTATATCAATATCAAATATATGATCCAGCTGCCAACACCTTCGCCGACCTTCGTGTTTTTCAGCAGTAATCCAAAACATGTAAAAGATCCGTATTTGCGTTACCTGGAAAACAGGATGCGCGAAAACTTTGATTTCGCTGGTGTGCCGATCACTATTTTCTTCAGAGAAAAATAAAACTTTTAAGCCGGGAATTCAACAGAATTTCCGGCTTAAAAATTTTAATCAGACCGCACGTTATAAAAAGTTTTTACGCATAATTTCAGCTTGAATGGTTGTTGGTGACAATAAGATTAAATTAAGCTACTACAAAGAGTTAGACGGAGTCCGGGCGATTGCCATTCTGATGGTTATGTTCTTTCATTTCTTTTCTGATTTCGAAACCGACGGAAGTGTTTTCCAATTTCTTAAACGATTCGCACTTAAAGGAGAGACCGGCGTCACTCTGTTTTTTGTTCTATCCGGATTTTTGATCACCAGAATATTACTATCGACCAGAGAAAGCAAAAACTACTTCTCCAATTTTTTTGTCAGACGATCCCTGCGCATATTTCCGCTATACTATCTGTTTCTGGTTATCTATTATCTGACCCCTTTGTTTTTTGGCGGGTCTATTCCTGAATTTGGTCTGCAGATCTATTACTGGATTTATCTTCAGGACTTTTCTACCACTTTTGGATGGAGGTCAGAAGGCCCGGGACAGTTCTGGTCACTGGCCGTTGAGGAGCATTTTTATCTTGTCTGGCCATTTCTGATCTATTATTTGAGTGAGCGGGCAATCAGTTTCTGGATTGCCGTCATTATCGTTACCTCATTTCTTCTCCGGATTTACATGATCCAGCGTTATCCGCTTATTCACCACTTCACCTTCACAAGAATGGATGATCTGGCGATAGGCGCTATTCTGGCGCTTCTTGAATATAAGGGTTTTGTAAAACGGACCAACGCAATTTATTTTCTCCTGCTGCTTATACCAGTCAATCTGGTTTGGGTTTTATACCGGTTTGTCAGTCCTCCGATTGCAGATTCTCTTAGTTTTTTACAAACATCCATTTCATTTTGCAGCCTTATTGGTTTTATTATCTGTTTGCAGGAAGGTAATTGGGTAAAGAAGTTATTATCACAGCCGCCCCTCATTTATACAGGAAAGGTGAGTTATGGACTATATGTCTTTCACCCATTTTGTTTCAAGCTTTTTGAAATTTTCCTGAATACGAGGTTTTGGGCGGTAAACCTGATCGGGAGTTTGGTCTTTACCTATATCATCGCGACGATAAGTTACCATTATTTCGAGGCATATTTTTTAAAGTTGAAAGAGCGTTTCAGCAATGAGAAGAAGGTATTGCCGGCTGTAAGATCTTAAACGCAGGAAACATACACAGACACAAAATATATTAAATGTCTGGCGGATCCACTCTGCCAGACATTTTAATTTTAGGATAGTTTTGTCATAATATTCCCACACTTCGTCTACTATTTTCGATGGTTCAGCTAATTTAATTTTCGGCGTGCAACCTTTCTTCCTACTTTTCCATCTCTCAACAGGCTAACAGACCGTTCGTTAAAATTTTTTAAGCTCTTTTGAAAAAAAATAAAAAAAATGTTAAAAACAAGGTACTATGTATTGCAATGTACCTGATAAAACATATATATTTGTACTGTCAATTAGTTACAAAGATTTCACCACCACATTTTTTGTAAACGACTGAAATAACATAGCCATGAAAACGATAAAATTACTGATTGTCCTAGTCTTGTTCAGCTTGCAGGCAAGTGCCACAGGTTATGCTCACAACATGTTTGTTGCACATAAAAAGCTTCAGGCAGGAAAAGAGATGCGTACGATAAAGGAACATACATACAGACAAACCCCCGCAAAGACCGTCGTTCACAAAACAACGATTATTCAGCAATCCGGGTTGTCAGCAATTTCATACACAAAGAATCTGGCTACGAAAATGAGCCATATGGTGACGTTGAATGAAAGAATTTTACAGGAAGCGCCGGTTTCTTTCTTTGAAAAGGAAGAAAGCTATGAAATGAACTCCTCTATTGCCACCAAATTGGCAGGATTTATTAAAGATGGATTGTATATACTTTTGAGAATGACCTCTTTAATCAGATCTTAGGGGATTCTTCAGTCGTATTGTAAATATTAAAAGGCAGGTAAGACACAAATTCTTACCTGCCTTTTTTGCGGGCTAACCAACAATATTGGTCAGTGTCCCGATAGGCTCAATTGTGATATGAACGGTATCACCGGTCTGAAGTGTAAAACCAGACGGAGGAATGATTCCGGTTCCGGTCATCAGATAACATCCGGTTGGAAAAGATAGCTCACGGTACAGATACCTTAACAGTTCATCAGGCTTGCGTTTCATTTGAGAAAGTGTGATTTCTCCATTAAACACTTCTTCACCATCGCGGACGATGGAAAGGTCAATGACAGTATCCGGCGACAATGGTTCCTGGGGGACATACAGACAAGGACCGAGGGCAGCGCTTCCCGTATATGATTTTGCCTGAGGAAGGTAAAGCGGATTTTCTCCTTCTATACTTCTTGAACTCATGTCATTTCCAATCGTATATCCAACCAAAGTTCCTGATTCAGAGGCGAATAATGTCAATTCTGGCTCAGGTACATCCCAGGTAGAATCCCTGCGTATACGTACCGTTCCATGATGTCCTATCACACGCCAGGCGGTAGATTTGAAAAACAGCTCTGGCCGCTCCGCGTCGTAAACACGGTCATAAAAAGTATCCCCGCCGGCTTTTTCAGACTCTTCCATCCGCGCCTCCTTGCTTCTGTTATAAGTTACACCAGAGGCCCAGACTTCCTGAGTTCCGATTGGAGCAAGAACTTCCGGCATCGGAAATTCGTCTGTAAAGGTAACAGGGATCAAACCTTCAATCTGGAGCAAAAGCCATTCATAAAGATTATCCCGATTGACTACAATATCCCAATCTGTTTCCGGCAAACGATAGAAAGTATCTCCTTTTTCAAGTATAATGCCGTGTTCGGTTTTATATAACTTCATGATTGCAATGTTTGTTTTGCTTCAATAAGCCACAAAAGTGATGCCTATACTTTAACGGGCGAACTAATTTAAAGCCTTCGGACGGTTCAATCACTTAAATCTTAATAAGATATAGCGCAACTTTTCTGCTAATCCGATTCTTATATCTTATCCTTTAAAAAATCAGCTGTGTAATTTCCTTCCAGTTTAGCCATATCCTCAGGTGTTCCGGCAAAGGTCAGATAGCCGCCGCCTTCTCCACCCTCAGGGCCAAGATCAAGAATCCAGTCAGCGCATTTGATAATTTCCATATTGTGTTCGATGATTATCACACTATCTCCCTGGTCCACCAGAGCATTGATGGCCTTTAGTAATTTTTTAATGTCATGAAAATGGAGGCCGGTTGTCGGTTCATCAAATATGAATAATGTCTTGCCCTTATGTGAAGAGCCTTTTCCAAGGAAAGAAGCAAGTTTCACGCGTTGGGCCTCACCACCGGAAAGTGTATTTGATGACTGTCCGAGCCCGACGTAACCCAAACCCACTTCCTGTAACGGCATCAGTTTGTCCGCCAGTTTTGGCTCTGATTTTCTAAAAAATGCTATGGCTTCATCAACGGTCAGGTCCAGGATATCTGAGACATTCTTGCCCTCATACTGCACTTCCTGAATTTCCTGTTTGAAACGTTTTCCGTTACAACCCTCGCAAGTCAGATAAATATCAGCCATAAACTGCATCTCGACTTTCACCTGGCCTTCACCCTGGCAAATTTCACAGCGGCCGCCGTCAACGTTGAAAGAGAAATGGGAAGGTTTATAACCTCGCGCTTTTGATAGAGGCAAATCAGACATGATCTGGCGAATGTTATCATAAGCCTTGATATAGGTAACCGGATTGGAGCGTGAAGATTTTCCGATCGGGTTCTGATCAATCATTTCAATCGCTTCTACACGGTCCAGGCTTCCGCTCAGCTCATTGAACTTTCCGACTTCTTCACTGAATTCACCTTTCAGCCTCATCAAGGCTGGATAAAGTATCTTACGGATTAAAGTTGATTTGCCCGAACCACTAACACCTGTGATAACGGTCAGGTTATTCAACGGAATTTTTACGTCAAGGTCTTTAAGATTGTTTTCCCGCGCTCCTTTTATTTCAAGAAAATGCACCGTTTTTCTTCTCACAGACGGAACGGGAATTGAATCATGGCCCAACAGGAAGTCCAGGGTGTGAGAATTCAGACTATTCTCCTGGCCGCTCACTTTTAATTCCCGGATTTCATCCCAGTTTCCCTGAAAAACAAGATTTCCTCCCCCTGTTCCGGCTTCCGGTCCGATGTCGATGATCTGGTCGGCGGCGTGCATAACCTCTTCTTCATGCTCAACAACGATAACGGTATTGCCCAGATCACGAAGTGATTCGAGCACACCTACCAGTCGCTGCGTGTCTCGCGGGTGCAATCCGATACTGGGTTCATCCAGGATATACATCGAGCCGACAAGCGCACTTCCAAGCGAAGTGGCGAGTTTTATTCTTTGAAATTCACCACCGGAAAGTGAGTTTGTCAGGCGGTTTAAGGTAAGATATCCCAGCCCGACGCGGTTCATATAATCAAGACGCGTTTCTATTTCTGTCAGAATTCTTCTCGCGATGCTCCGGTCATGCTCATTGATATCAACCTCATTAAAAAATAAGATCACATCTTTAATGGGCATCAAGACCAGATCGGTGATCGACATACCGCCAACTTTCACATAGGAAGCATCTTTTCTGAGACGAGACCCGCGACAATCCGGACAGGTTGTCCGGCCGCGAAAACGTGACAGCATTACACGATACTGTATCTTATAGGTCTGAGATTCAAGCTCGGCGACGAATGCGTTGATACCGGAAAAATATTCATTTCCTGTCCAAAGCAATTCCTTTTGTTCTGCCGTCAGGTCTTTGTAGGGCCGGTGAATCGGAAAGTCAAACTTAACCCCGTGGCGAACCAGCGGAACCAGCCATTCACTCATTTTTTCGGATCGCCAGGGTGCAATTGCACCGTCATATACCGAAAGATTTTTGTCAGGAATAATAAGCTCAGGATCGATCCCCAGGATTTTTCCGAAACCTTCACAGCGTTTGCAGGCGCCAAAGGGATTGTTAAAACTGAACAGATTGACTGTCGGCTCTTCAAAAATAATCCCGTCGAGCTCAAATTTATCAGAAAAGATTCTTTGCTCTCCACCAACAACCTGCACATAACATACACCTTCTCCTTCAAAAAAGGCAGTTTGTACTGAATCTGAAAGGCGGTATTGCGTATCTTCATCATCTTTTTGAACGGCGGCTCTATCAATCAGAATAAAGATTTCCTTCCCTTCAAACTGATAATCTTCCGGCTTTTCGAGCACTTCCTCAATGTAGGCCGTGTCCGACCCGATCATAATACGGTTATATCCTTTTGACAAAAGTATGGTCAGCTCTTCTTTAACAGAACGTCCCTCTCGAACCAAAAGTGGTGTTATAATTAAAACCCGTGCTCCTTCTTCCTGGCCGAGAATAAAGTTCACAACATCAGTCACTGAATCTTTTCTGACCAGCTCTCCTGAGACCGGAGAATAGGTATGGCCGATTCTGGCAAAAAGAAGTTTTAAATAGTCATAAATTTCTGTTGAAGTACCGACCGTCGAACGTGGATTTCTTGTGTTCACTTTTTGTTCGATGGCAATTGCGGGAGAAATTCCTTTGATGTATTCCACCTCGGGTTTTTCCATTCGGCCTAAAAATTGCCGTGCATAACTGCTCAGACTTTCTACGTACATCCGCTGACCTTCGGCAAACAAGGTGTCAAAGGCCAATGACGATTTTCCCGAGCCCGAAAGTCCGGTAATCACAACCAGTTTATTTCTTGGAATGGCAACGTCAACACTTTTCAGATTGTTAACACGTGCACCTTTAATGAGAATATATTGTCTCGGATCTAATTCGTCAAACTGAGAAGCGTCAATCCGGGTCACAGGTAATTGCATCATAAATAGAAAATCAGGTCGATTAGCTCAGGATTTTTTTGCTTTCCCGATCTAGATATTAACCCAAAAATCGTGCAATTAGTTTGTGTTTCCTAACACTAATAACCGTCTTCGATACTGGAAGTAGAAAAAAAGTGTAAATAAATGCAAAAAATTGATACTCAGGATATCATTTACTGGCTTTCTGTTTTTATGATATGAACGAAAGCTTTTGTAAAAATATCTGTTTGTCTTTTCCGAAATAGCAATATTGAGAAAACTGATAGCCCGAATAGGAGGGGTTAGAAACAGAAAAGCCGAAATCATTGTACCTGGTGAATATGCTGACTTCTTTGGAAGCTCAGCATATCCTATGTTTGGCCTGGGCGCTCGAAGCTGTTGATGGTTATCAACATAATGAGACCAACAATGCCCAGACGCAAACTGGATCATCGGTCAATAAACACGTCACGGGATGTTTTGAACTCCAAGCCCTTCGCTTTTGCATCTTCGAAAATCGGGTCAGCGAGATGGCCCCAGCCTGTTACATCAGACATACAATCGGTCAGGATCTTAACTTTTGAAGAAAACTGGGGAGCAAAGATCAGGATCTGCCTGATGCTTGTGGCAACACAATGCGAGCGGGCTTCACCTGCAATGAGGATCTGGTCGTAAGTTGCCAGCTCGTCCAGAAATGCCTGGTCAAGTTCTGTTTCTCTGGCACCTGCAATAGGTACCTGTGCACGGAATATGCCGAAATGTTCTGTCAGCGGATTCATACCTTTCATCACTGCTTTATAATCAGTACCTGAACGATGTGTCCAGGCGAGCAGTGCATGCAAAATGGTATCGTCCAGCGCCGCGCCGCGCGAACCGATGAGGCAATGCTCCGGCCAGATAAAATGTTTGAATTCACCTTCATTTTCCAATGTTTCAAGATATTTTAAAACATATTCCTTGTTATAACGGGGTGTCCATTTTCCTGATTTTACTGCATTTGCCGTAATTAAAGTAAAAGGAGCAACTGTGTTTCCGTTAGGATCTTCCCAAAATAGAGGATGAGCTATATCCAGAACGTTGTGCGTATCGAGTGTCACAAAAATCTGAGTGATATTTTCTCCGTAAGAGGCGATAAGTTGTGCTATTCTTTCGACATCATTCTCTGCCCCAGGCACAAACAACGCACCTTTGGGATTACAAAAATCAAACTGAGCATCAATAATCAGTAAGGCTGTTGTCTTGTTCTTCATGTACATTATCGCTATTTCAGGTAAGAAAATTATAAAATTCAGGGTTCGGGCCGGAATGAGTAACCGGATTTACTCCCACGCTTCCGGCACGTTCAGTTGGCGGGCGTACATTTTGGAGCATAGCTGATGCACCAGTTTCAGCATTTTATTGGTGTCTTTAACATAATCCACCCGGTAATCTTCTTCCAGCTTATTCAAACCATTTAAAATGGTCAGCGCTTTTTTTGCAATGTATAATGCACATTTGTCTGTCCGGGAAGTATAGACCTTTAATTTGTCCGCATAACTGGTCAGGAAGGTATTCAGCAAAAAGATGTTCAGCTCCAGCGCGCCGATTTTATCCCTGGTCACTTTCACATGATAGGTAATGTCGCCGCTGAGGTTTCTCATATCCATCAAAATCCAGCCCGGCGAGTCCTGGATATTTTTCGTCAGTCTTGTAATCCGGCTCATGATAGATTCCCTCCGCTCCTGGATCGTTGAAGATTCTTCAATCAGTTCAAAATATAATTTATCGGTAAGCGCCTTATCTTTTGTGATAAGTCTGATGAGCAGTTTATCTTTTTCCTTAGGCGGCATTTGAATAATTGCCTTTTTTAATTGGTCTTCTATCGGCATATCGGTTTCCCGTTAGTGGTTTTTATTTGATGATGATAAGCTTTATCCTTTCGATCATAAACATATGGCATCAAATGAACGAAAGCAATAATCTAAAAATCAGTTTCTGTCGTATACTTAGTGTCTTACTTTCAACATGCAAAGGATTTGATCCGGAAATCAACAAAATTGTTCCTGATGGAATAAATCCTGGATCATTCTTGGAAACCTTCTTTACAACCGGAGAAAACAATTATAAAATGTTAAAAATGCAAGAATAGTTTAAGAAGTGCATGCCCGATTGATTGAAAAAATATTTAAGGCTTGTAACTTGCGCTCTTTATTTATTTAAAAATTCGATACACATTATGATTTCAGTGGCCATGTGCACTTACAACGGGGCAAAATATTTGCCAGAGCAGTTGGAGAGCATAGCCAATCAGGTAGTCGCTGTTGATGAGCTGGTTGTGTGTGATGACGGGTCGAATGACGATACCATTCAGGTCTTAAGATCTTTTTCAGAAAAGTTACCTTTTCCTGTTTTTATTCATCAGAATGAAAAGAATCTTGGGTCTACAAAAAATTTCGAAAAATGCCTTTCGCTTTGTAAAGGTGAAATCATCTTTTTTTCTGATCAGGATGACGCGTGGCGCAGCGATAAGGTAAAAAAGCAAATAGAATATTTTAATGCACATCCGGATATCGATGCTGTTTTTTCAGACGCGATGATGATGGATGATGATTCCAAACCTACGGGACGCACCATCTGGCAGGAAATTGAGTTTGATGAGGTCGCACAAAATAAATGGGTAAGCGGAGAGGCCCATGAGATCCTTTTTAAAGGCTTCGTTGTGACAGGCGCAACCCTTGCGATCAGAAAATCAGCTTTGCCCAGGTTAATGCCTTTTCCAACCCATATCCCGGATCTGATCCATGATGCTTATATCGCGCTGATTTTAGGTCTCCAGGAAAAGATAGATTTTATCAGCGAACCCTTGATCTCATACAGGATCCATGCAAGACAGCAAGTGGGCTTCGGTGCAAAAGCGGAACATGTAAGATTCCGGGACCGTTTTTTTCGCGACCGAAATGAAAAGCTTCTTCCGTTGCAGGAGCGTGCGGACAAGCTTGAGCAGATCTATCAATTGTTGATGGGCATTCCGCTTTTTCCAAAAGATAAACTGAAAAATTTACGGATAGCCAAGGAGCATTATAAAAAACGAGCGAAACTGCCCAAAAACCGCCTGACGCGTGTCGTACCTGTTGTTACGGATATCGTAAAAGGAAGGTATTTGTTTAGCAGCAAACACTGGTGGCTACCGGTTTTTGGTGATTTGTTTGAGTAATAAATAATTGACCAGTGAAAATAGTGAATCAGGACCCGAGTGCAGCGATTGTTATTCCTGTTTATAAATCGGAATTGACAGAACCAGAAAAATTGTCGCTCAGGCAGTGCATGAAAGTTTTGTCGGCCTATCCTGTCATCATTGTCAAGCCTGATCGTCTTGATCTGCCGGAAATAAAGGAAGAATATCCATCTATAAGTTTCAAATCTTTTGGCGATCATTATTTTAAGGGGATCGACGCCTACAACCAGCTGATGATCTCAACGGCATTTTACAAAACCTTTGCAGATTTCGACTTCATATTAATTTATCAGCTGGATGCTTATGTTTTTAAAGATGAACTAATGGAATGGTGCCGAAAGGGATACGATTATATTGGAGCTCCTTCATTGCATAAAGAAGAATTCGATACCCTTTCTCCTGCCCAAAAAGACATTTTTGCTCATGCACTTTCGAGTAACCGCATCGTCCTAAACGGCGGGTTATCGCTCCGAAAAGTTTCTTCTTTCCTTCGTTACCTGAAAATATACAATACATTTTATCCTGCCTGGTTAGGAAATGAAGACATGCTTTTTTCTCAGGAAGCGACAAGGTTAATTCCGATGAAATTATTTTTAAAACTTCCGGGCTGGCAGGAAGCCCTGCGGTTTTCTTTTGAGAAAAGTCCTGCTGCTACCTATGCCATGACAAATCAGCAGTTGCCTTTTGCATGTCATGCGTGGGAGCGTTATGACCCTGCTTTCTGGTCTTCGTTCATCCCTCAGAAATAATTGTTAAAGTGTTTAACAATTTTTAACAAACTATCCCCGGTACTGCTGCGTTTTTGAAGTTAATTCGTAAAAATTAACAAAGAATAACCATGACTAACAGATCGCTTTTTGCCTTTACTTGTACCATTGCGCTTTCACTTACTGCTGCTTTCGGGCAAATAACTGAAAAACCGAGAGTAGAGGAGCAATCTGCGCCTTATGTAAAGATCAAACGGGTGGAGCTGACTGATGAGTTCACCATTATTTATCTGCAATTTGCTGAGAAAGGGTCGCTGACAATTCCGGAGCGTCCTGCTGTACCTTTACCGGATTTTGGCCAAAGGCAGATCCCGAGAAGGCAACAGGTACCGCAGCGGCCGACAATCTGGCTGGACCCGGAAACCCGCCTGTACAAACCCGGCGAAATCAATACGAAATTTAAGTTGATCAAAGCAAGGGATATTCCGACAGAAACCACAAGGGAAGTAACGCCAGGTGAGGTTGTCGACTTTGTGGCTTACTTTGAAAGACTTTCTCCGGGAATCGAAGTTTTTGATTTTTACGAGGGCAGGTCAGGGCAGGGTGGGCAGACCTGGAATTTTTATGGGGTGCATATCAAAAATCCGTTGAAGAAAGATTCCAGATCAACGGCAAAAGCACCTTCCAAGGCAGTGAAACCTGCCCCCAAAGTACCAGCAGAAAAGAAACAAGAAATGACGATCGAAGACAAGCCGGTCCGGACGGACAATGCGTTTGTGATGATCAAGGGAACAGTCTACGATTCAAAAACAAAAAATGCGATTCCTGCACAGATCTCTTATTTTGAAAATGGCGATTCGCTGCAATTCAAATCCTCATCCGGAAATTACAGGATTGGCATAGATCCAAAGTCAAATTACGATTTCAGGGTTTTGGCCAAAGGTTACTATGGTACAAATTTTAGCCTCGCACCAGCAGATTCGTCAGGTGAAAGCACCTTTACAAAAGATATTTACCTAAATCCGCTTGCCGTAGGAGAGACAATTGCACTCCCGAACATTTATTTTGAAACGTCAAAGTTCGACTTGCTGGCCGAGTCATATGCAGAATTAGACCGCTTATCAGAAATGATGAAGGACAATCCGGCTATTAAAATCAGGGTCGAAGGCCATACCGATAATGTGGGGGACTTTGATAAGAATCTCGAATTATCAGCAAACCGGGCAGCTGCGGTAAAGAAGTATTTGACCGGAAAAGGAATAAGTGAGGACCGGATTGAAGCAAAAGGTTTTGGTGCGACAAAACCCCTGGCAAAAAACGGTTCTGAGGAAGAGCGGCGAAAGAACCGGCGTGTAGAATTCGTTATTACAAAGATCTGAATACGCGGATAGAAAAAAGGTCATTCAGGAATTCCTGAATGACCTTTTTTTGTTGCTATTATCTTGCCTTAATAATATTAATGAACTCGCGGGATTTCAAAGAAGCACCCCCAACCAGTCCACCGTCGATATCAGGTGAAGCGAAAAGCTCGTCTGCGCTCGCCGCAGTAACACTTCCTCCATAAAGGATAGAAATTTCGTCGGCCACTTCACTTCCGTATTTTCCTGCCAAATGCGCGCGTAAGGCAGCATGCATTTCCTGAGCTTGCTCAGCGCTTGCAGTCAGCCCCGTTCCGATCGCCCAGATAGGCTCGTATGCGATCACTACTTTTTGCAATTGCTCAGCAGAAAGGTGGAAAAGACTTTCAGATATCTGATTTTTTACAAAACCGATATAGTCCTCATTTTGTCTTTGATCCAAAGATTCACCGCAGCAGAAAATAGGAGCAATGCCATTTTCCAGCGCAATATTCACTTTTGAAGCAAGCAGTTCATTTGATTCAGCAAAATACTGACGACGTTCGCTGTGGCCGATCAATACATATTCAATACCGATCGACTGAAGCATCGCCGCAGAGATTTCGCCTGTAAATGCTCCTGATGCCTTATCTGAGCAGTTTTGCGCAGCCAGAGCAAAGTTCGGAGATGTCTCAATATATTTTTTAAGAGTAGTCAGATAGATGGCAGGAGGGCAAAGGATCACTTTTACATCTCCTTTTACTTCGTCGTTCGCAATGTTTACAAGCTCAGATGCCAAAGCAACTGCTTCATCTGCAAGCTTGTTCATCTTCCAATTACCGGCAACTATTTTTTTTCGCATAATTAATTTTATTGTGTTAAATCCTCTATTTGCGCTACAAACTTACCATTATTTCCTCATTTCCAGTATTCTATTCTTTCCTAAAAATATCTTCAGAATAATAAGGCAATAGCAAGATTTTTTTGTGTTTATTATAGAAATATATATTATTTTTACCTAAGAAACCGATTTCGGTCAAATGACTACTTATCATATCAAAAAGGATATAAATCATTCGTAATGAGACCAGTTAGTTGATAAAATAAAATAGGAACTCAGGTTAAAAAGAAAGGAGGCCAAGATGAAAACTTTTATCTGGTTATTGTTAATCAGCACATTCATTTTTTCTAATGCTTCGATCGCCGCTTCGGCGGATGATGGTGTAACAGCCGAAGAAAAGTACGGATACTTTTTAGATAAAAACCACAAAACGGCCAGGATACCTTTTGAACTTCATTCAAACCTGATTCTGGTTTACGCCCGAATCAACGATGTCGATTCACTCAGATTTATCCTGGACACCGGCGTAAGTTCTATTATCATTACAGATCCATCTGTATTAAAACCGGATAAATTGCGCCTGACAAGGAAAGTGAACTTATCCGGGGCCGGGGAAGGAAAAGCAGTTTCGGCTCATGTAGCCATAGACAATCGTTTTGCCATGGGAAGGCTTCGGGCGAATCATCAAAATATCGTTGTTATTGAAAAAGACTTTTTACACCTTTCCGAATATGTGGGCGTACCGGTCCATGGAATTTTTGGTTATGATATCTTTAACAATTTCGTAGTCACGATCGACTTCGCCAAACGGGAACTGGTACTTACACAAAACGGCAAGTATAAATACAAAACAAGCAAGGGAGATAAGCATCCGATCGTGATTGAGGACACGAAACCGTTTACGGACGCAGTAACGCTATTTGCAGACGGAAGAGAAAAGCCTATCCGCGTTTTGATCGATACCGGCGCGGGGCATGCTTTGCTGCTTAATAACACACCCAAAGAAACATACCGGCTTCCTGAAAAAGTGATCCGTGCGCAACTTGGAAGGGGATTAAATGGTGTCATAAATGGAAATCTGGGCCGGGTAGACCGAATGAAACTAGGTCGTTTTAAGCTTGACAACATTGTGGCCTCTTTTCCTGACAGCGCAGGATTCAGTGCAAAAATGGGCAGCAATGTAGAGCGCCAGGGAAATATAGGCTGTGAACTGCTGCGCCGGTTCAAAGTTACAATGAATTACCAGGAAGGTTACATGGTTCTGAAACCGAATAAAAGCCGTCTGCGTGAAAAATTTGAACATGACATGAGTGGTATGGAAATTCGTGCAGAAGGCAGTGACCTGCGCTCTTATTTTATAAACCATGTCCAGGAAAAATCACCTGCGGCGGGGGCTGGCCTTATGGAAGGAGATCAATTGCTTTTTATCGACGATCATGCCGCAACAGAAATGAATGTCAGTGAAATTTATAAATTGATGCAGCGCGGCGACGGACGGAATATAGATCTGCTGGTAAAACGGAATGGAAATATTTTCTTCACCAAGCTTACACTGCGAAGAATGATTTGAGTATTTTTAAGGCCGCAACTAACTATTTGCAATATTTTGGAACGCCTTAAATTGACCGAGGACGGGTCACACTCCTTACTCAATTCTCAATACAATCAGCATTATCACTCGGTGTCTGGCGCTCTCAAAGAGTCCAGACACATTTATATGAACCTGGGGCTAATTCCTGTTCTTGAAGCTGCCGAAGGTCCCGTCCGTATTTTTGAAATGGGCTTCGGAACCGGTTTGAACGCTTTTCTAAGCTGGCAAGCCGCGGATCACTTCAAAAAATCAATTTTGTATACCGGCGTTGAAGCTTTTCCGGTTTCAATGGAAGAAGCTTCAACGCTCAATTACGAAACGGTAACTTCATTTACCGGTTTTATGAAACTGCATCAATCTTCCTGGTTTGAAGATCATCCGCTTTCCGGATTTTTTACTTTCAGAAAAGAGCAGCTGACCTTGCAGGCGTTCTCCACCGAATATCTTTTTGACGTAATCTTTTATGATGCCTTCGATCCGAAGGCTCAGCCAGAATTATGGACAGACGAAATTCTTGGAAAAATAGCGGCACAAACGCGGTCAGGTGGCGTGTTGGTGACCTATTCTTCAAAGGGTATCGTAAAACGAGCCTTGGCAGCAGCAGGTTTCAAAGTTGAAAAGCATAAGGGCCCCGGAAAAAAATGGCATGTTTTAAAAGCTGTCAAAATTTGACAAAAATGGATTCGGTCTTGTATAAAATTTGTCCGGGTACGGTTATTAAATACTTTTGTCAATTGTTAAGATCTTTGTAAATAGTCAATATGGAATTTCAGAATATTATTAGCCAGGAACTTCGTGAAGCGCAAACCGTTCTCGAGACATTTTTGAATGATCCTGTCCAGATTGAAAAAATAGAAAAAGCGGCGTCTTTGATGGCAGATGCCATATTGAATGATCATAAAATTATCTCCTGCGGAAACGGAGGCTCACACTGTGACGCCATGCATTTTGCCGAAGAGCTGACCGGAAGATACCGGAATGATCGTCGTTCACTTCCTGCTATTGCCATTTCCGACGTAAGCCATTTGAGCTGCGTGAGCAATGACTTTGGATTTGAATATGTATTTTCAAGATTTGTTGAGGGGTTGGGGCAATCAGGAGATGTGCTTCTTGGGCTTAGCACAAGCGGGAATTCGCCCAATATTATCCGGGCTGTGGAAGCCGCGAAGGCAAAAGGTATGAAAGTGGTGATATTATCCGGTAAGGATGGAGGAAAGCTGGCCGGTCAGGCCGACGTCGAAATCCGTGTTCCGCATTTTGGTTATGCCGATAGAATTCAGGAAATCCATATTAAGGTGATACATATATTTATGCTTCTGATTGAAAAAATGGTGATCAGAGATTGATTTAATTTGAAAGTTACTATTTTGCCGATATACCAGTCCAATCTGAAAATTGATGAAAGTACGTCCGGCAGTTATCATAATTGAGGAAGATTCCATTCTGACCATGCGCTATAAGTATGGGGAAAAAGAGGTATTTGCACTTCCCGGAGGAAATCCGGATCCCGATGAATGTCTGCCTGAAGCGCTGCGCCGGGAATTGATGGAGGAGCTGGGCGTTGAAGTGAAGGTCGGTGAAATGGCGCTTTGCGGCGAAGTTTTATGGGGCGAAACCAGAAAAGAAACGCTGCATATGCTTTTCAGTGCCGAAGTCACTCTTGGCCGCCCGGTTATTAATCCTGTTGAAACAACAGCATTGGAAGTAGTCTGGCTGCCTTTTAAAGAGCTGGAAAACCGGCTGTTGTATCCGAATGTTGGAAAGGATATCAAAGAATATCTCAGGGGGAATTTAAAGTCAGCTTATGTCGGTGTGATAGATCAGCCGTATGCCAAATAAAATTGGTTAGAAGCCAGATCACTGTTTCTATGAGCACCATGAACGAGATAAGGAAATAAATTTTCTGCTCAGTTTCCAGCTCCATTTTCTTAAACTTTTCAAAAATTATAGTGGCCAGTAGCATTTTAAAAAGCTTTTTAATGCTATTTCCACTATACTTTTAGAATAGGCTTCACAAAAACAGAAACAAACCGTACTTTTGCGGTTTAACGAGTTTCAAGGATAAATGGACAACGAGAGGAAGGAGCGATTATCACAGTTTTTAAGGCGGAACTCTGAGGGCCAGACACTATCACAAGGACGTTCCATTTTCAGCAGCGGTGGTTACAGTATCGTGAAATTGGATTACAATGGAGGAGGTTATGCCGAGTTCAAAGTAAAAAGTGATTACTCTGTCCGGGATTATGTAATAAAAATCCAGGATTTTCTTACCCCAAATATTAGTACTTCCTGTACATGCACGCATGATTACGGCGGACTTTGCAAGCATCGTATCGCCATGACGCTCTATGTACTGGATAAAATGCCGGCTTACGTCAAACCTACGGAGCACCACATGGAAGATACCATGGTTGTGCTTCCGTCGTTGAAAGACGTATATCTGGAAGACATCGTGCAACGGGAAACCTGGAACAACAGAAACCAGCTTGCCAAAGTTGATATTGTTTCGACCCGTGACGGATTCGCAGACTGTAAGGTTAATATCCGAGACAAAGAATTTTTGGTTCAATTCACCAAGGTTCCGAATTCAAACCAAATACAAACGAGCTGTTCCTGCGGACAAACGCTTTATGTGCCAGTTTGCGAACATAAGCTGGCTGCCTTATTAAAGCTTCGCGATCAGTTTGGTGAACGCGCATTTGATATGATGCGTGACTGGACTGAGGATAAAACGAATCTTCTGGCTGAATATGGCTACACGCTCGAAGACAGTCTGGAAGGAAAATTTGATTTTAAGATAGACCAAAATGGTCTTTTACAGCTAATCAAGCAGGATAAAGGCATACAGAAAGTTGGTTCTTTTCAAAACTGGCGTTCGCTGCGTGATAAGGTGATACCGGACTTGCAGCCTACCTACCAGGTTACCGACAATGATTCCCATGCGGGAGATGAAAGGCTTTCTCTGTATGTCTTCTGGCCTAGAGGCGCTGATAGTTTACTTGACGTTGGTTTTGGTATATTTTCTGCAAAGAGCAGTTCAAAAACACAAAAGTACACGCATATCCGCAGCATCGCCGGTGGATCCGGAACTGCATACCTTCCAGAAGAAATCCCGGTTTTAACGGCTGGTGATTCCAGGCTGGTACGAATTGCACGTCATTTCAGTCCGGAAGGACTTCAAAAGTACATGAAAAGCCGCGGTCAGTCCAGCGCTCATTTAAGCGATGAATCTGAGGACTATCAAAGCGAAGCACATAAATGGGTCGGCCGTCAGCTTGTCCGGATTTTCAAAGACCTGAGTGGAGAAAGATTGTTCATTACAGAGAACGATTATGTAACGAATCAAAACCAGCTTCAGGAAGTCAAACTACATCCTACGCCAGCAAAAATATTCTTTGTTTTAACAGAAGATCAGGAGTTTATAAGCCTGAACCCTTATGTTGAAATTGAAAAAGGCAAACCAATCGACCTCCAGCAGGTAGCTGCGACGTTCGACAGTTTCTGGCTGGGCATTTACAAGGAAGACATTTTGTTCCGTTGGGCAAGTATCAATGATGCTGAGATGGTGGATTATCTGCGTCAGAATGGATTTAAAATTCGTGTCCGGAAAGATCATGCCGAAAACTTCATGAAAGAATGGGTAATGCCTGTGACCGAACATTTTGAGGTTATTTTCCAAACGCGTCACGAGCTTGAAACAAGCGCGATGAAGTATGTAAAGGGACGGATTTACCTGAAAGAAGATGAAGCGAACCTTTTGATCGTTCCAACGTATGTTTATGAAGGTGACGGAGAATCGGAAGAAGCCGAGCTCATCCATGATAACCAGCGTACCAAAGCCGGGTTTGAAGATAATAAGATCCAGTTGCTCGAGCGTGATATCACTTCAGAAAAGGCACATTGGGATTGGGTAAAATCGCTTCATCCAGACTTTGCACAACAACCGGATCAGCCGTTTTTCTTTATCCCTTTTGAAGAGGTAATGAAGGATGGATGGTTGTTTCATTTTGTAGATACCGTTGAAGAAAAGGAAATTCAGCTTTTAGGGTTTAAGGACCTGAAAAAAATGCGCATAAACCCTAACAGGGGAAAAGTACAGATTAGAGCTTCTTCGGGTATCGACTGGTTTGATATGCAGATCGAAATAACTTTCGGAGATCAGCAGGTATCACTCGCAGACGCAAAAAAGGCATTGCTGAAAAAGCAGAACTATGTTGAGCTGAAAGACGGCTCGATGGGAATTCTGCCAGAAGAATGGATCCAGAAACTTGAACCCTTGTTGAAATTTGGACGTGTCGATGGAGATGAGGTGCACTTGTCTAAATTCCATTTTTCGCTGATCGAGGAACTTGCTTCACAAATTGATAATGAAGAGGTCTTGCAGGAGCTTTGGGAGAAAAAGCAAAAGCTGTTGAATTTTAAAGAAATACCGAGTGTACCACTTCCTGAAAATATAAACGCTACGTTGAGGCAGTACCAGGAAGAGGGATATAAGTGGCTGAATTTTCTGGAAGAGTTTGGCTGGGGCGGATGTCTGGCGGATGATATGGGTTTAGGAAAAACCCTGCAGATGTTAACATTTTTGCAACATCAGAAAAACAAGAATCCACAGGCTACGAATTTAGTCGTAGTTCCTACTACGTTGATATTCAACTGGCAGGCCGAATCAGCGAAATTTACACCGGATCTGAAACTGTATGTTCACCGGGGTATGGATCGCCGGAAAGATCTTGAGTTTTTCGAAGAATACGATATCATTCTGACCACTTACGGCACGATGAGAAGTGATGTTGAACTGCTGAAAAAAATCCAGTTCAATTACATTGTCCTTGACGAATCACAAGCAATTAAAAACCCCGATTCCTTGACAGCGAAAGCCTCGAGGCTGCTGAGGTCGAATAATCGCCTGGCGATGACTGGTACGCCTGTTGAAAATAATACCTTTGACTTATATTCCCAGTTTGAATTTTTGAATCCCGGATTATTAGGCCATGCCGACTTTTTCCGTGCTGAATATGCGACGCCGATTGATAAATTTCAGGATAAGGTGAAGTCCGAAGAATTACGTCGGTTGGTATACCCATTCATGTTGAAACGTACAAAGGAAGAAGTCGCTACCGATCTGCCTGACAAAACTGAGACCATTCTTTATTGTGAAATGGGTAAGAAACAACGGAAAGTATATGAAACGATCCGTGAGAAATACCGATTACAGATTGCTGAAAAACTTGCTACCGATGGATTGAACAAAAGTAACTTCCTGATCTTTGAAGCATTACTCAAACTTCGCCAGATCTGTGACTCGCCGGTATTGCTTTCTGATGATGTAGATTATGGGAACGAATCTGCGAAACTTGAAGAAATTGTAAGGGAAATTGAAGAAAATGCATCGAATCATAAGATTTTGATATTCAGCCAATTCCTGGGTATGCTGGATCTTATTCGTCAGCATTTGGAAAAGGTCAATATTCCATACGAATATCTGGACGGACAAACGGTTGATCGCGCTGGCCGTGTGAACCGTTTCCAGAACGATCAGAACTGCCGTGTTTTCCTGATGAGCTTGAAAGCCGGTGGTGTAGGACTAAACCTAACCGAAGCAGATTATGTCTACCTCATGGATCCATGGTGGAACCCGGCCGTTGAACGTCAGGCCATAGACAGGACGCACCGGATCGGACAAACGCGTAAGGTGTTTGCTTATAAAATGATCTGTAAGGATACGATTGAAGAGAAAATATTGCTGCTGCAGGAACGCAAGCAGGAACTGGCCGAAGACTTGGTAGGCGGCGAGGCCGGATTTATCAAAAAACTTAGCCAGGACGATATCATGGCATTATTCAGCTAAAAAAATAGGGGCTACGATAATATTCGTAGCCCCTATTTTTTTATGTTACTTTATTCAATTACGGCAGTAAATTCAATTTCAACAAGATAATCAGGTGAAACCAGTTTGCTGATTTCATAAATCCCGGTTGTTGGTTTTATCTCTCCAAAATAGGCCCCATGTGCCCTGGCTATATCGTCAAATTTAGAAATGTCGGTAGTAAAAATTCTTGTACGCACAACATCTTTTAGTGAAACACCCGCTTCTTCAAGTACTTTTGAAATTCTTTCAATGATGTTGTTGGTCTGTGCATAAGCATCATCTGCTTTTACATTTTCTCCGTCAACAATAGCAACAGTTCCCGAAACTTCTACAATGTTCCCGATGCGTACGGCACGGCAATAACCCATTTTATCTTCCCACGGAGATCCTGTGAGAATGTTTTGTCTTGGCATGGTAAAAAAATTTAAATTTTATCGTGTAAATATATCGGGTTGAAATTTAATAGGTATGATATTCACCCAAAACCTGATTTTATCTCAAACCTTTTTTTATTAAGTATTCAATCAACGCCTGCGGATGATCGGTTTGCAGTCCTTGCACCCCCTTATTTATAGCTTGATCCCAGGAAGCCGGTCCTTCCGTCGGACTTTGGACATCAACCCAGACTGAAATATTTCTTTCCTTCATAATTTTCTCCAAATCCGGATTAACAGCATGATCTATAATGTTGATTTTTATCTCATCAAGAAAGGAAATTAACTGTTCTGTAATTTTGATCTCTTCCGGAATGCTGGTCATCAATGGTATTTGCGGTGCCGTGGACTTCCACTGTGGATACTGGTCTTTTTTATTGATATAAACCACAATTTGCTTCTCCATTCCTGCTTCCTGAATTTGTTCCCAGGTTTGCGCTACGTCTGCTTCTTTAAAATCAAGATAAATATTGATCTTGTTTTTACATAATTTTAATACTTCTCTGAATTCAGGAATCGCATAGTTTTTTTTCTTCTGCCCGGTCAGTCGAAGCCTCCTGATTTCTTCCAGCGTAAGATCACTTATTTTTCCGTTTCCATTTGCAGCACGGTCGACCGTTCCATCGTGGTGAATAATTAAATGGCCATCTTTGGTCGTACGAAGGTCCACTTCAACGTAATCCACACCATATTTAATGGCCTCGTCAATAGAAGCGAGGGTATTTTCAGGAACATTTACATGGTTTCCCCGGTGTGCAATAACAATCAGTTTATGCTTGTTTGCAGGCAAGGTCTGGCTTATCGAAAACGTTGTCACAAAACAGAAAGCCAGTTGAAGGAAAACAAATTTGTTTTTATATACAGACATTGTAAAATGGACTTTTAATTAATGACAGGGTTAAATCCTGCCATCAATACTATATTTTTCAGCATAGAGGCCATTGTTCATGTTAATAAAAAAGGTCTAAGATTTGAGAGTTATTTTCTCAATCTTAGACCTTTTGATATGGATTAAGCCATCATGCTGAGCTGACGGCGGAGAGCAAACCGGTAATTAAACTATTTCGAAGCTCGAAAGTTTTACAAATTCCTGAACGCGCGCGTCGATTTCTTCCTCGGTTAGATTTACTACGCGCTCAGTACCAAACTTTTCAACGCAGAAAGATGCCATGGCAGAACCATAAATGATGGCACGTTTCATGTTTTCGAAAGAAATATCGTCTGTTTTTGCAAGGTATCCGATAAATCCGCCTGCGAAACAATCGCCTGCTCCGGTTGGATCAAAAACTACTTCTAATGGCAAAGCCGGCGCAAAGAAAATTCTATCGCCCTGAAACAAAAGTGCTCCGTGCTCTCCTTTTTTGATGATAAGCGTTTTTGGTCCCATCGCCATAATTGTCTGGGCTGCTTTTCGCAAAGAATAATCTCCAGAAAGCTGACGGGCTTCTTCGTCATTGATGGTTAAAACATCAACCAATGAAATAACTTCTTTCAAATCGTCCATGGCGATGTTCATCCAAAGATTCATCGTGTCCAGCATGATCAGTTTCGGGCGTTTGGCCAAGCGCTCGATAACCGATTTTTGAGTAGCAGGAACCGTATTACCCAACATCAGGTAATCGGTGTTCTGGTAAGATTCCGGTATGATCGGATCAAAATCAGCCATTACATTCAGCTGAGTTTCAAGCGTATCACGGGTATTCATGTCCTCATGGTACTTTCCTGACCAGAAGAAAGTTTTTCCATCAGGAATTGTTTTTAAACCTTCGGTATTAACTCCGTGTTGTACAAGAAGATCAACCATTTCCTGAGGAAAATCACCACCGACAACTGCAACCAGGTTGTTTTTTTTGGTAAAGTATGAAGCAGATAGTGTGATATAGGTGGCCGCTCCGCCAATGATTTTATCGGTTTTTCCGAAAGGGGTTTCAAGGGCATCAAAGGCTACAGAGCCAACTGTTAATAAACTCATAAAGTAGTATAGTATTGATTTTTAGTAAGTTTCCATTTTTGATTTGAATACAAAAACGCTGCGAAGATAATAAAAACAGCTGAATAGCATATTTAAAGGATCGCATAATGCTAAACACTTGGCGATCAATCCTGAGTTATTTGCTATTTTTGTCCGGCAACGTTAAATAGGATATGAAAGACTTCTTAAATCGTACCATTGTATCGAAGAAATCGCATGGACTATCAGATATATTGACAATGCACGGATAAAAACAGGAATTCAGGAAGCACAGGAAATTATAAGTTGGGTTGAAAACAGACTTTCAAAACCTAAAAAATAAGCTACTAATATTGATTACAAGAAAGTAAAATATTCATGACTGATAAAACTTACCAGCCCCTTAAAATATTCAATACGCTTACCCGTAAGAAGGATTTGTTTGAACCGCTGGCTGCGCCATATGTAGGTATGTATGTATGCGGGCCTACGGTTTACAACAATGTTCACCTTGGTAATATCCGGACTTTTTTGTCATTTGATATCCTGTATCGTTATCTGACGCATATCGGGTACAAGGTCCGTTATGTAAGAAACATCACCGATGTTGGCCATCTGGTTGGCGACGGTGATGAAGGGGAAGATAAAATTGGTAAAATGGCCAAGCTGCAAAAGCTTGAACCAATGGAAATCGTTCAACGGTATACCAATGATTTTCATGATGTTACGGCAGAATTTAACTTGCTTCCGCCAAGTATAGAGCCGACCGCAACCGGACATTTAATTGAACAAATAGAAGCAGTATCCGCCTTGATCAACAAAGGTGCCGCTTACGAATCAAATGGTTCTGTTTATTTTGATATCACAAAATATAACGATGCCGGCAATGAGTATGGAAAGCTGTCCGGCAGAATTCTTGAAGATCTTCTGAATGAAACCCGTGATCTTGACGGACAATCTGAAAAGCGTAACCCGCTCGATTTTGCGCTGTGGAAAAAAGCAAGCCCTGAACATATCATGCAATGGGATTCGCCCTGGGGAATGGGTTTCCCTGGATGGCATTTGGAATGTACATGCATGAGTGCCAAATATTTAGGCAAACAGTTTGATATTCATGGCGGCGGTATGGATTTAAAATTCCCACACCATGAATGTGAAATCGCTCAGGGAAGGGCGCTGACGGATACAGAGCCCGTACGATATTGGATGCATACCAATATGCTGACGGTCAATGGCCAGAAAATGTCCAAGTCGCTGAACAATTCATTCCTGCCAAGTCAATTATTCTCGGGAGATCATGAATTGCTGGATCAGGCCTATAGCCCGATGACGGTTCGTTTTTTCATGCTTCAAAGCCAGTACAGAAGCACGCTTGATTTTTCAAATGATGCCTTAAAAGCAGCTCAGAAGGGATATAAGCGATTGGCCAATGGTATTCGCCTGGCTAAAATGCTTAAATATACCGATGAAGAAGTCTTGCGCGACGAAAAGAAAATTCAGGATATAGAAAAATCAATTCAGGGTTTTTATGATGCGATGAATGACGATCTGAATACTTCCGTTGCGATTGCCAACTTGTTCAATATGTTGAAATATGTAAATATGCTGAACATGGAGCAGGTTAAATCTGCTGCCCTGGGTGAAGCTACTTTCACGTCGTTGTTAGAAAACTTCATCGTTTTTATTGAAAATGTATTGGGCCTGAAAGAGGAGCTGAGTGAAGGACAAGCGGTGCTGGACGGTATGTTGAACCTGTACCGGGAATATAAAGCAGTTCAAAATTATGACAAAGTGAACGAGATCAGAGCGTATTTTAAACTTCAGGGACTTGCAATTCGTGATAGCAAATTGCGCGTGGAGTGGGCTTATGAAGAGTAAAATGAAAAGATTGAAGAAACATTCAATGCTTACCGTACTGTTTTACTGCGGTCTGGCCGGTATGTTGTGGCTGGCTGGCTGCAAGTCAAAAACAACATCGGAGCAAACCACGGAGCAAAGCCAGAAACTGATCAAAAGTCCTGAATTTAACGCGGATTCGGCATTTCAGTTTGTTAAAAAACAGGTTGAATTTGGAGCAAGGGTGCCTAACACGGCGGCGCATAAGGCCTGTGGTGATTACCTTTTTGCCACTTTGAAAAATTTTGGATTACAGGTAACTGAGCAACAGTTTACGCCCACTACCTATGACGGCAAAAAACTGAATGCCCGGAATATTATAGCCAGCTTCAATCCGGAAGCCACGAAAAGAATTTTACTGACGTCACACTGGGACTCACGTCCTTTTTCTGATCAGGATTCGGTTATGAAAAATAAGCCGGTACTGGCGGCAAATGATGGCGCAAGCGGTGTGGCGGTTTTGCTGGAAGTCGCTCGCGTTCTTGCCCGATCCGGAAATAAGTTAAATCTGGGTGTTGATATCATTCTCTTCGATGCAGAAGATTGGGGTAACTCGGAAAAAGCTACGGACAAGTTTGGTGGCTTCTGTCTGGGTTCTCAATACTGGGCGTCAAACAAACATGTAGCAAATTACACAGCCTATTTCGGCATCTTACTGGATATGGTAGGAGCGAAGGGAGCTACATTTCCGAAGGAAGGATATTCTGTAAGTATGGCAGATGGAGTTGTCCGCAATGTTTGGGGTATAGCAAGCCAGCTAGGATATAGCCATTTTTTTATTGATAAAGCCGGACCATCGATCACGGATGATCATATTCCTGTCAATGAAACAGCCAAAATCCCGATGATCGATATTATTCATATCAAGCAAAATGATCCCGGGCATACGTTTTTCGATCAATGGCACACCGCACATGATGATCTGAAAAACATAGATCCGGAAACTTTAAAAGCCGTTGGTCAGACTTTAATTCAGGTTTTGTATCAGGAAAGCGAGCCTCCTGTTTAGGTTTTTAAAAGTTGGCATTAAGTATGGGATTCAGGCGGAAAGATTTCGCAAAGTTCGTTTGTGGTCTTTGCGTTTCCTGGCTTCCGACCAGCGCATCATATTTTCAGCACTGCATAGGATCCATGCCGGCGTAATATGGAAGCAGTTTATCGATTCCAGGTTGCTTCTCAGTACTATACAATGGAAAATTGATAAGATCAACAGCTATTCAGGCCACCGCACTAAGTTTACGGGCTTCCTAAATCTTTTTAACGAGAATGCTAATATCCGAATTCCTCCCTTTATCATCACTACAAGAGATCTTGAGGCGCCCGGCCGGAGGACTGATGAATACAGGTTCAAAAGGTGGAGCGCGTTTGACAAGCTTATCATTTACGTACCAGAAAACTTCCGTGACATCATTTAGGGCCTGGCAGCTTAGTTGAATCTGCTGCGGTTCGTTGGTCTGAATAAAATATTCACTTCCGTCATTCGGGCTAACGATCACCGGTGCACCTGCACGGAAAATTCTTTCACAACCGGGATTATGAGGGGGTAATTTTTGATAAGGGATTTTCCTGGATTCGTAATATGCAATGAGTTCAGGAGCCAGATTTGGATAGGTCCTTTTTATAAATCCGTTCTTCGGAAGGCAGTAAGTGCAATAAGATAATTGTGAAGCCTCATCCGTAAAGACATACCGGAGGTGCTGGCACTTCCTATACGGAGATATACCCATAATGTAATAATCTGTAATCTGATGTTCGCAGAAGTCTTCGGGGATATCTCCACTGACAGTACAGATCTTACGTAACGAAACATTGTCTGGCATTTGATACCAGCCATTGGCGGAATTGTAATCCAACGCGTTGAAAATTGAAAATAGTAATGGTGTAGCTGTATTGGCGCCGCTTAACTCTGGAACGCCTTCGCCGGAGAAGTTTCCAACCCAGACACCAATCGTATACTTTCGATTATAGCCAATGCTCCAGGCGTCCCGTTTCCCATAGGAAGTTCCGGTTTTCCATGCAATTTTGGGCAGGTGATAAGTATTATCAAAATTTGTCGGAAGGTCGGGGCGTGTTACCTGCGTCAAAATGTTGTTCAACAGAAATGCGGCTTCCTTTGAAACAAGTTGTTCGCCTTTCGAAACAGGCGTTTCTGTGGTATACCGGAGAGGTTTTAATGCTCCTTCATTCGAAAACGCAGCGAAAAGCCTGGTCAGCTCTTCCAGTGTAACACCACATCCGCCCAAAATCAAAGATAATCCCAGATCTTTTGCTTGTTTTCTGATCGTTTGAAAATCTGCTTTTTTTAATTTTTCGACCAAAACCGGCGTACTTATTTCATTCAATATTTTTACTGCAGGGATATTCAGTGAATTGGCTAATGCAAATTCAGCAGTAACCTGACCATTAAAATGCTGATCAAAATTTTCCGGTTCATATCCATTGAAGTTGGTGGGAACATCATTGAGAGCCGATTTTGGAGTGATGTTTCCTTTGTCAAAAGCGGCAGCGTAAAGAATGGGTTTTAATGTACTTCCCGGCGATCGCACCGCACGAACGCCGTCCACCTGTCCGCCGTCAAACGGGTTATTAAAATCAGCAGAACCGACATAAGCCTCAACAGTCATATGCTCATTATTGATCACCAATACGGCTGCATTATGAATGTTCATGCTTTGAAGCCTGTTAACGTAATTTTTGACCTGCTCTTCAATTTGATTCTGAAACTGAATTTTAATCGTCGTTTTAATAATCGGCTGGTCTGAAAAATCCTTTTTTAAACGTAAAGCGAGATGTGGAGCATGTTTTGGTGCAGAAAGCCGGCGGATGAACAATGGCTCGCTGATAGCATCCTGAATGAAATTCTGATCAAATAAATCCTCTTTTCCAAATCTTGTGAGCCATTGATTTCTGGCTAGTTTCAAAGCCTCATTTTTTGTTCCCGGCCGTAGACTGGACGGTCGGTTTGGAACAATGGTAAGCGCCGTAATTTCCGCCAGACTTAACAGCTGAGGAGTTTTACCAAAATAGAACAAAGACGCCGCCTTTATTCCTTCAATATTTCCACCATAAGGAACCAGGTTCAGATACAGTTGCAGGATTTCAGCTTTGGAGTAATGCAATTCCAGTTGCATCGCTCTGAATGATTCGCTTAATTTATTCAGATATGTTCGCTTTTTTGGTTCCAGAAGTCTCACCACCTGCATCGTTATTGTTGAAGCACCGGAAGTCCGTTTTCCCGAAAAAATATTTCTTCCTGCTGCACGTAATATGGCAAAAGGGTTTATTCCAGGGTGATAATAAAAGTATTTGTCTTCCTTATAGATGAGCGTGTTTTGCAATAGCGGAGTGATCTCAGAAACCTTTGTATACAGTCTCCATTTATCATCGTCACTCAGGAAGGTATGCAGAACAGTTCCGTTTTCGGCGGTGATCTGGGTTGAATACCGCACGCTTGGTAGGAATGGGAAGAGGTAGTCCAGAAGAAGAAATGCGATTATTAGGCAGCCAGGTAGTACGGCGGCTTTTTTTATAATAGCGTTTAAAATTGGTTTTTGCGGAAGCAATCTGAGCGAATTGAATATGTTAATAGTAAAAGGTATCCTTTCACCCCTAAAATTATTTACGATAAAGTAAAATCGGTTTATCCCGTAGGTCGAACAACACAACCCATTTCTACGGGGCGTTCCTACCGGAACGCGTTGTGTGGCGATCAACCCGTCTTTCTACCAACAAAATGTACCTATGGTACAATGGCGGAAATTATGTGTTTGACGATTAAACCGATTTATTTGTGATGCAATATTATATTTTGCCCATTTTTTCGTCTTACATTTTTCAATCGATTTATGCCGTAGGCATATTTCATAGGTCGAACAACGCAACCTATTTCTACGAGGGGTTCCTGTCGGAACGCATAATGTGGAAATCAACCCATCTTTTTACCAACAAAATGTACCTATGGTACAATGGCGGAAATTATGTGTTTGGCAATTAAATCAATTTATTGACCTGATAAGATGTGATAATTAATTTATCTCGTTAACATTTTTCAATCGATTATGGCGTAGGCATATTTCATAGGTAGAACAACGCAACCCATTTCTATGAGGCGTTCCTGTCGGGACGCATTGTATGGCGATCAACCCGTCTTTCTACCAACAAAATGTACCGATGGTAGAATGGAGTAAATTATGTGTTTGGCAATTAAATCAATTTATTGACCTGATAAGATGTGATAATTAATTTATCTCGTTAACATTTTTCGATCGATTTATGCCATCGGCATATTTCATAGGTCGAACAACACAACCCATTTCTACGAGGCGTTCCTATCGGAATGCATTATGTGGAAATCAACCCATCTTTCTACCAACAAAATGTACCGATGGTACAATGGCGGAAATTATGTGTTTGACGATTAAACCGATTTATTGACTGCACGTAACTTTTCGATTTGCCCGTAACGTCAAAATTTCTTTATTTACTGACATATTACAAATAAAGACAATCAAAATACCATTATGTCAAAATATATTGCTGCTATTGACCAGGGAACAACGAGTACACGTTGCATACTATTTAATCATCAGGGAAATATTGTTTCTGTTGGACAAAAAGAGCACGAACAGATATATCCGCAGCCAGGATGGGTCGAGCATAATCCGGAAGAAATCTGGAAAAATACCCTGGAAGTAATTGCCATATCCCGTATAAAGGCCTCAGCAACAGCGGCTGATATAGCTGCCATTGGTATTACAAACCAAAGAGAAACGACTGTGGTATGGAATCGCCGGACGGGAAAACCTTATTATAACGCACTGGTCTGGCAAGATACCAGAACAACGGAGCTTGTCGCCAAATATGAAAAAGAGGGTGGATTGAATCAGTTCAGAGAAAAGACTGGCCTGCCTGTTTCGACTTATTTTAGTGGTTTAAAATTAAAATGGCTTCTGGAAAATGTTGAAGGGCTGCGTGAAGATGCAGAAAAAGGAGAAGCACTATTTGGTAATATTGATACTTTTTTAATCTGGAATCTTACAGGTGGCGCTCATGGCGGTATTCATGTGACAGATGTTACCAATGCCAGCCGCACCCAGCTCATGAATCTTCGCAGCCTGCAGTGGGACCAGGATATGCTGGATGCCTACCATATCCCCAGTGCTATGCTGCCGGAAATAAAAAGCAGCAGCGAAGTTTATGGTACGGTTAGTAATGAAGTATTACCAGGCGTTCCGGTGGCTGGAATCCTTGGCGATCAGCATGCCGCATTGGTAGGACAGACGTGCTTTGAGCCAGGTATGGCAAAAAACACTTACGGAACAGGTTGCTTTTTAGTGATGAATACCGGTACAGAATTGAAAATGTCAGACAATGGATTGTTGACGACCATTGCCTATAAATTCGGCAATGAACCCGTGCAGTATGCGCTTGAAGGTAGCGTTGCGGTAACAGGGGCACTTGTTCAATGGGTTAGGGATAATCTGGGCCTGATCAAAAAAAGCAGCGATATTGAAAGTCTGGCTAAGACGGTCGCCGATAACGGTGGAGCTTATTTTGTACCTGCGTTTTCGGGCTTATATGCACCGTACTGGCGAAATGATGCACGTGGTGTCATAGCCGGACTTACGCGCTATGTTACCAAAGGCCATATTGCCAGAGCAGTTCTGGAAGCAACTGCCTACCAGACCCTCGACGTTGTCAATGCCATGGAGCAGGATTCAGGAATCACGTTGTCATCGTTGCGTGTTGACGGCGGAATGGTTTTAAACCAGCTGCTTATGCAGTTTCAGGCTGATATGCTCAATACCCAGGTGGTGTCGCCTGCGGTAGCAGAAACTACAGCACTTGGTGCTGCTTATGCGGCAGGTTTGGCAGTTGGGTACTGGAAAAATACCGATGAATTAAAAAGCAACTGGGCTATTGCGCATACCTGGAATCCTGATATGGACGACTCCAAAAGAGAATCCTTATACAAAGGCTGGCAAAAAGCAGTCACAAAATCATATGCCTGGATGGATTAATTATTCAGTAATATTTCGATAATACTATTTTATAATCTGTATAAACTATTTTCTTTTCTTGGGCTATGTCCACTTAAAGATTAACTTCGCGGCGCGAAAACCTAATTAAAGTAACCTTATGCATACCCTCCATCTTAAAAAGCCACTTGCTTTTTTTGATCTTGAAACTACCGGTGTAAACATTACACGGGATCGGATCGTAGAAATATCAGTGGTGAAGGCGCTGCCCAATGGAGAAACAGAAATCCGCACAAGACGTGTCAATCCTGAAATGCCTATTCCATTGGAAAGCAGTTTGATACATGGGATTTATGATGAGGATGTAAAGGATGCTCCGACCTTTAAAATGTTTGCAAAAAACCTTGCGACATTTCTGGAAGGATGTGACTTGGCAGGTTTCAACAGCAACCGTTTTGACATTCCCATGCTGGTAGAGGAGTTTTTGCGTGTTGGTGTCGAGTTCGATATTAAAAACCGCCGTACTGTGGACGCCCAGCGGATTTACCATATGATGGAGCCAAGAAATCTTTCTGCTGCTTATAAATTCTATTGCAATAAGTCATTGACAGATGCGCATAGCGCGGAAGCTGATACGATCGCTACCTTTGAGGTTCTTCAGGGACAAGTTGCTCGTTATCAGGGAATGAAGGTGATAGATTCTCATGGAAAAGAGCTGGGAACTGTGGAAAATGATGTGGCTGCCTTACACGCGCTGACTGCTTCCAAGCTTATTGATTTTGCAGGAAGAATGATCTATAATGATAAGGGAGAAGAGGTTTTCAACTTTGGAAAGCACAACGGAAAACGCGTTGCTGACGTCTTGAAAAGTGAGCCTTCATTTTACGATTGGCTGATGAAAGCAGAATTTCCCCTGGATACAAAACGCAAGCTGACTGAAATAAAATTGCGCGCTTTAACGCAGAGATAATATAATAGATTGGCTTGCTACTTGAGTAAGCAGTATTTATGTCTATTTTTGCCAGTATATAAAAACAAGCTCAGTGATTTAGGCCGATAGCCTGAATTTCTAATATTAAATTATTGACTATTTTAACCGTATACCTGTTTAGGTAAGTCTGCTATGATCCCGAACCCGAATATACCAGAGGTTATTCAGAATGTCCCGCTTCAATATTATCTAATACTCAGCACATTGTTATTTGTGATAGGCATCATTGGCGTACTTACACGCCGCAACGCCATTATTATTTTTATGTCTGTTGAGTTGATGTTAAACGCCGCGAATTTATTGCTGATCGCTTTTTCATCTTTCCGGTCAGATCCTTCCGGCCAGGTCTTCGTGTTTTTTATCATGGCCGTAGCAGCAGCCGAAGTAGCTGTTGGTCTGGCTATTATCGTTATGATTTACCGCAATACGCGAAATACGGATATTGGTTTCCTTAATAAATTGAAATGGTAAGCCTTATTGGTTAATATACAAAATATAGAATATGTCTGCTTCATTACTAGTTCTGATTCCATTATTACCTTTTCTCGGCTTCCTGATCAATGGTCTCGGTTTCCGTACAATACCTAAAGGTGCCGTTGGGATAATCGGGTCATTAGCTGTTATCGGTAGTTTTGCTCTTTCCCTGAATGCGTTCAACGCGTTTGTCGCTGCCGGAAGTACCCCATTTGTTTTGCCTCTTTTTGACTGGATCACTGTTGGAAAACTTAATATTCCGTTTTCTTTTCAGATAGACCAGCTTTCACTACTGATGCTGATGATCATTACCGGTGTTGGATCTCTGATTCATATCTATTCCATCGGGTATATGAAACATGACGAAGGATTCGGTAAGTTTTTCGCTTATCTGAATCTTTTCCTTTTCTTCATGCTTCTGCTCGTTCTTGGCTCCAATTATGTGATCATGTTCATCGGTTGGGAAGGTGTAGGGCTTTGTTCTTACCTGCTTATCGGGTTTTGGAATAAAAATACGAACTATAACAATGCTGCACGTAAGGCGTTCATTATGAACCGTGTGGGAGATTTAGGGTTTCTTTTAGGAATTTTTACAATTATAGCCACTTTCGGTTCGGTAGAATATCTGGAAGTTTTTAGTAAAGCCACAGGTTTTCAGGTGGGTGACCCTGTTATCATTGCGATCACCTTGTTTTTGTTTATTGGTGCGATGGGGAAATCTGCACAGATACCGCTTTATACCTGGTTGCCGGATGCAATGGCCGGTCCGACCCCCGTTTCAGCACTGATTCACGCAGCAACGATGGTTACGGCTGGTATCTACATGGTGATCCGGTCAAACGTCCTCTATTCGCTCGCACCATCAACACTTGAACTGGTAGGAATTATTGGCGGGGCCACCGCACTTTTTGCCGCTTCTATCGGTCTTTTGCAGAATGATATTAAAAAAGTTCTTGCCTATTCAACTGTAAGTCAGCTGGGTTATATGTTCATGGGTTTGGGCGCGATGGCTTACTCAGCTTCGATGTTCCATGTCATTACCCATGCATTTTTTAAAGCATTGTTGTTCCTTGGTGCAGGTAGTGTAATCCACGCGATGTCCGACGAGCAGGATATCCGTTCAATGGGCGGTTTGCGGAAAAAGCTTCCTGTTACCTTCCTGACATTTTTGATTGCCACAATCGCTATTTCAGGTATACCGCCGTTTGCAGGGTTCTTTTCGAAAGACGAAATTCTGGCCCATGTTTTCGAGCATAATAAGTTACTTTGGGCAGTTGGGGTATTGGGTTCGCTGATGACCTCTTTCTATATGTTCCGCTTACTTTTCCTTACATTTTTTGGTAAGTTCCGTGGCACACACGATCAGGAACATCATTTACATGAGTCGCCGGCATCGATGACTGTTCCTTTGGTAATCCTTGCCGTGCTTTCGGCATTAGGTGGATTTATCGGAGTTCCGGAGGCTTTGCACGGCACACACCATCTGGCCGAATTTATGAGTCCTCTGTATGAAGGCTCGCGCCAGGTTAATCCGGAAGCTTTCCTGCCAACGACGTTATCGCATTCAGAGGAATACATACTGATGGCTGTTTCAGTAGGAGTGGCTTTACTTTCTTTGATCATAGCATACGTCATGTATGTGCAGAAAGAAAATGTGCCTGCTCCGGATTCAGAAGAAAAATCAGCGGTCCAGAATCTGGTTTACAACAAATACTATGTTGACGAACTATACAATGCTGTTTTTGTAAAACCCATAAAAGTACTTTCCACAGTTCTTTACAATGCCGGTGAATTTGTGATTGACCTGTTTGTGAACGGAGCTGCAAGATTAATTGCTTTTCTTGGAGGGTTGTTACGCAAAACTCAGACAGGATCAACGGGAGATTATGTCTTTGCCATGGTTTTGGGAATTGTAGTAATTCTGTTCTGGAAATTGTTGCTATAAGCATCTGTTGAAACTGCCATATTAAAATATTTATACCGTTCACCATTTATTGCTGACCGTTGACTTGAAAATATGCTTACTCTTCTTTTAATACTTTTGCCCATCGTGGCCGGCGTTATTACCCTCTTGGTTGGAGCGAATCTGGCGAAACAGGTAGCCTTAGTCGGCGCTCTCGCGGAGTTGGGACTTGCAGTCTTTGTTTGGTCTCAGTTTGATCCCGCAGCAGGTGTCCAGTTTGGTTTTAAATACAACTGGCTTGCATCGGCGGGGATTTCATTTGCAGCCGGACTTGACGGGATAAGCCTGGTACTGGTTTTATTGACGGCGTTCTTAATACCATTGATCGTTCTTTCGACTTTCGGTCATACCTACAAAAACAGCGCTGCTTTTTATTCGCTCATCTTGTTTATGTCAGCAGCGCTGATTGGCGTATTTACGGCTACGGATGCTTTTGTATTCTATCTTTTCTTTGAAGCAGCACTTATTCCTGTTTATTTCCTTGCAGCAGTCTGGGGTGGGGAGAATCGTTTAAAAGTCACTCTGAAGTTCTTTATTTATACCATGTTTGGTAGCTTATTTATGCTCGTAGCGTTTATCTACCTGTATTACCAAACGCCGGGAACGCATACTTCGGAAATTACCGCGTTATACAATTTGCAGCTCTCTGCTGAGTCTCAGGGATTTGTTTTCTGGGCTTTCTTTGTAGCCTTCGCGATTAAAATGCCATTATTTCCCTTTCATACCTGGCAGCCCGACACCTACACAGAATCACCTACGCCGGCAACGATGCTTCTTTCAGGTATCATGCTTAAAATGGGTGTTTATGGTCTGATCCGGTTATTGCTTCCTATCGTTCCGCTGGGATTGGAAAGCTGGGGAATGCTGGCGGTGATTTTATCTGTGATTGGTATTATATACGGTTCAATCATCGCAATTCAGCAGCACGATATGAAACGGTTAATAGCCTATTCATCTTTTGCTCACGTTGGATTAATGGCGGCAGGCGTTTTCGCAGCGTCGGCTAATGGTTTGCAGGGAGCAATTATTCAAATGCTGGCACATGGAATTAACGTCGTTGGTTTGTTCTTTGTAATTGACATTATTCTTACCCGTACCAAAACAAGAAGCCTGGATCAGCTGGGTGGCATTACCCAGGTTGCTCCGCAGCTGAGCGTTTACTTTCTGATCATACTTTTAGGCAGCGTTGCGTTACCATTGACAAACGGTTTTGTTGGTGAGTTCCTTTTGCTGTCGAGTGTTTTTGCATTCAACAGCTGGCTGGGTGCCATTGCCGGCCTGACGATCATTCTAGGATCGGTGTATATGCTGCGTTTGTTCCAGATGGCAATGTTTGGTCCAAAATCAAAATGGGTTGAAGGTTTCCAGGACCTGACTTTCAATGAGAAGGCAGTACTGCTTCCTTTGGTGATCATGGTGTTATGGATAGGGGTTTATCCAAATACATTTTTAAGTATTTCCGAGCCGGCCGTAAATAACCTTTTGCAATTGGTAGGGAAATAATTTCTAAGGAAAAGATTAATTAATATAGTCTGAAAGCTGAACGCCTACCGCCGACCGCTCTCTATTAATGACAAACGATAATAAATAATTATGTATCCCATTGTTTTGTTGTCAATTCTTGGAATCGTAACACTCTTCTTAGGGTTCTCGAAGTCGAAGAATATTTTATTGCCAGCTGTCCTGCTTTTTCTTGCCATCGCTCTGGCCGGTAATTTCTTTGAATGGAACAAAGGGCCATTGTTATATTTTTACGATATGTTCCGGGTTGATAACCTGACATTAGCCTTCAATGGTATTATTCTTGTTTCGGCATTTATGATCGTTGCAATCTCCGGAGGCTTTCAGGATAATGCTGAAGCGGAGCCGGCTGAATATTATTCATTAATGCTGTTTTCTCTCGTCGGTGCGATCATGATGGTTGGCTTTGAGCATCTGATCATGTTATTTATCGGTGTAGAGATCCTTTCTGTTGCCATGTATGTTCTGACAGGAAGTAACAAACGCAATCTGCGCTCAAATGAAGCTGCGCTGAAATACTTCCTGATGGGAGCCTTTGCAACCGGTATCATGCTTTTTGGTATGACCTTGCTTTACGGAGCAACCGGTTCGTTCAATCTTAGTGCGATCCAGGCTTATGTATCAACCACACAGCAGGCTGTTCCATCTTACTTATTGTATGCCGGTCTGTTATTGCTGATGATCGGTATGTTGTTTAAGGTTTCTGCTGCTCCTTTCCACTTCTGGACACCGGATGTTTATGAAGGTGCACCAACCATTTTTACAACGTTCATGTCTACAATTGTGAAAACGGCGGGTTTCGCAGCTTTGTATCGCCTGTTGTCACATTCTTTTACCGGCATCTACGATTTCTGGTGGCTGGTGGTTGCCATTATCGCCATACTCACACTGTTGGTAGGTAACATTGGGGCTACAACGCAAAGCAGCTTCAAACGTATGATGGCCTACTCGGGTATTTCCCATGCGGGTTACCTGCTGATCGCCTTGACTGCATTATCCAAGCCTTCGCAGAATGCCATTGTTTTTTATTCCTTGGCTTACTCTTTATCGACCATTGCTGCATTTGGTATTTTAATGCTCGTTTCCAAACAAAGAACGTTTGAAGGTCAGCCTGACGAACGTTTCGAGGCTTTCAACGGTCTTGCAAAAGAAAATCCTTTTTTGGCGTTTGTCATGACGGTTGCCATGTTATCGCTGGCCGGAATTCCTCTGACAGCTGGTTTCTGGGGTAAGTTTCTTGTTTTCAGCAGTGCAGCGGAACGTGGAATTATCTGGGTGCCCGCCATAGCGGTTTTAATGTCGACGGTAGGTATATACTATTATTTCCGTGTCATCATCGCATCTTATCTGAAAGAAGGTAACATTACGAAGATCCGTGTAGCACCGTTTTATCAGTTTGTTTTGGTGGTTGCCACAATACTTACAGTCTTGTTCGGGCTCGTTCCCGGACTGTTTGACGGGTTGATATAGTTTTTCATCCTATCAGCATTTGTAGAAAGAGTTACACTTCAACGTGTAGCTCTTTTTTTGTTACTTTTTGTAAAAATTACCGTAAGAATCATATAGGATCGTAACGTTAGGAATAATCTTCATTCGTCCATAATTCACTGAGTAATTATAGCTGCTATGAAAGGTTCCTCTGCAAAGAAAACAAATCAGTTTAAGGAAGAATTTATTAATAATCCGTACCAGAAAAAACAGGAAACTTTCAACTTCGAGGCACTTCTTGACCGTAAGCCGATACATCTGGATACCGGCAACATTAATCTTTTTGTCCGTGGTAAAAAAATTATGGTCACAGGTGCCGCTGGCTCCATAGGCAGGCAACTGGTTAAACAGTTGATTAACTTTAAACCTAAAAAGCTCTTGCTCATAGACAGCTCCGAAACGGGAATTTACGAATTGGAAGAAGAGCTTAAAGCCAGTCGGGAGGGCATTGAAATAATAATCGTGCTGGCCAATATTACCGACCAGGTTCGAATGAAGCATGTCTTTCAGAGCTATCAGCCACAGGTTGTTTTTCATGCAGCGGCCAACAAGCACGTGCCTATTATGGAAAGACATCCTTATGAAGCTATCAAAACAAATGTTTTTGGAACCAAAGTTCTTGCTGACCTGTCCAGTGAGTTCTGGGTGGAAAAGTTCATTTTTGTTTCGACAGACAAGGCAGTCAATCCAACCGGGATTATGGGTGCATCCAAACGGTGCAGTGAAATGTACCTGCAAAGCCTGGCCGGTCAAAATGATATGAATACGCAGTATATCGTCACACGGTTCGGAAATGTGCTCGGAACGAATGGTTCCGTTATACCTCGTTTTGTTAAACAGATTGCAGGTGGCGGACCCGTGGAAATTACACATCCTGATGTGATGCGTTATTTTATTACTATGCAGGAAGCTTGTCAGCTGGTGCTGGAAGCTGGTGCAATAGGGCATAGCGGCGAGGTTTTCGTCCTGGAAATGGGCGACCGGGTTTTGCTAAAAGATCTGGTCCATAAAATGATCCGCTTGTCAGGTTTCAGGTCGGGCGACGATATTGAGATTATCTACATAGGATTGCGGCCTGGCGAAAAGTTACTGGAAGAGCGAATGAGCAGTAGTGAAGAAAGTCATCCTTCCCCCAGCACGAGTATCACCATTACCCATGGCCATCCGGTTAGTAATCGTTTTATGCGACAAATGATCAGAGCACTTGAAAATGCGCTCGAAGCCGGAGAAGATAATGAAATGGTATCGATCCTGAAAAATGCTGTTCCTGAATACATCAGCCAGAATTCGGAGTTTGAAAAATTGGACCTGGTTTCAAAAAAAACGAACGGGTTATAAATGGTTAGGGGATGAAGTAATTCGTTTTCATCCAGTTCAAACAAGTGCCAAACCATTCGTCGAAAGCCGGTGTTTTTAAGTAACCGTGTTCTCCTTTTGAATAGATATGAAGATCTGCCAGGATTTTATTTTTGTGGAGCGCCTCATAGAACATCAGGCTGTTTGAAACCGGAACTACCGTATCGTCGCCTGCATGCGTCAGAAAAGCAGGTGGCGTATTGCTTTTAACCTGCAGCTCACTTGAAAAATACCTGACTTTCTCTTCCGATGGAGCAATGCCTATCAGGTTGGCACGGGAGCCTTTATGGCCTTGCGCTTCAAGAAAACTAATTACCGGGTATACAAGAACCATAAAATCAGGGCGAAGACTAGTGCCTTTTTTGTTATCAATCAGCGCTTTGTCAAAGTGAGTTCCGGCCATTGAAGCCAGATGCCCGCCAGCTGAAAAACCCATAATGCCGACTTTGTTTACATCTAATTTCCAGGCTGCTGCATTTTCCCGGATTGTTTTTATGGCCTGTTGTACATCCTGCAAAGGTGCAATGGATTTATCCGGCACAGACTTTTCATCCGGCAGACGATATTTTAACACAAATGCAGTGATCCCTTTCTTGTTAAAAGCCTTTGCAACTTCGTAGCCTTCTCGGTCAATGACCAAAACACCATATCCTCCACCAGGACAAATTACAACAGAAGTTCCATTGGCTGTTCCTTCCTCAGGAAAAAATAAAGCTAAGGTAGGGATGGTAACATTCCTGGCCACACCGTTGACAATGGTTTCTTCATTTTTCGTAGATTTTGAATTAGGTATTTCACCCTGGTACAACGAAACCTCTTTTTGTGCATAGCCGATAAATGGTATTTGTAAAAAGAAGAAAACAAGATTTGCTATGGTAAATCGTTTCATGCTCCGTGTCGATGAATGTTAAATTGAAGTCTGATGTTACTTTATCTCTGTTTTAGCAACCAAATTCCTGGTTATGAGGCCCTGGCTAGTATATGAAGTAACAGACCAACAAAATATACCTATCCATACAAGGATGGCTGCTGTTGCATACCTGTTCCGCAGGGCTGCACTGGCAAATTGGACCTTTCAATGTAAAATGTACTAATATCGGTTTATTAATATAATATTTACAAGAAAATAAAATGATATTAATTGTTGTACAGCCTCGGACAATCTAAAAAAAAGAACTAGTTTTGTATACTATCGAAAATACAGTTTTCTTATTTTACTATATTTTTATTTGAAATAATTGAACTCTTTCGCTTTTAAAGAAATTCTGAATAAAATAACTCCTGGTAACAGAATGAAATATACGGTACATGCAGAAGGGAAGTTTCAATTCATCGACGAAGGAAAGGGCGAAACGTTACTGCTATTGCATGGGCTTTTCGGTGCTTTGAGTAACTGGGATGGAATTATTGAGTGCTTTTCGGATCGCTATCGCGTGATTATCCCTCTATTGCCAATCTACGAACTGCCTCCCCGCGAAGCAGGTCTGGATGCTTTGCTGGATTTCCTGGAACGGTTTGTGATATTTAAAAATCTGACGAATGTAACAGTCCTGGGAAATTCCCTGGGCGGGCACATCGGATTGCTTTATACTTTAAAAAATCAGGAAAATGTTCAGCGTCTTGTTCTGACAGGAAGTTCTGGGCTTTTTGAAAATTCGATGGGTGGGTCTTTCCCCAAAAGAGGTAGTTATGAATATATCAGGGAACGTGTGGCATACACTTTTTATGATCCGGAGGTAGCAACGAAAGATCTGATCGATGAGGTTTTCGAGACGACGTCGAGTATTCCAAAGTGTATGAGTATTGTCGGGATAGCAAAGTCTGCTCAGCGCCACAATCTTGCAAAAGACTTATACAAAATTAAAGTCCCGACACTGTTGGTTTGGGGACTGAATGATACGATCACACCACCACACGTTGGTTACGAGTTTAATCGTCTTATTTCTGGTTCAGAATTGCACTTTATAGATAAATGCTGTCATGCGCCGATGATGGAGCAGCCAGACAAGTTTAACGTCATAGTAGAACGCTTTTTAGAAAAACATGTGTCAGTTCCGGTGGAATAGTCATTTTTTAAAGAGCCTTTAACGGCTCTTTTTTGTTTTATTAAATATTCTTTTACATGAAAGTTGACAGGTATTTAGTTTTTTCATAGATTCGGTAAAAACACCCTTTTCAGTTATGCTAGCTGCAACGTTAATTAATCCCATGATTCCCATCGCAAAGCTTACCGATACGGTAGGTACGGCTTTGGACTGGATGGATGAATTTCGGATCAGGCAGCTTGTAGTGGCCGACGCCGGGATATATAAGGGGATTGTGTCAGAAGATATCTTGTTTGATATCGCGGATACGACACAGCCCATCTCAAGAATTATTATTCAGCACGAAGATGTCTTTGCTGCAGAAGACCATCATCCTTATGAGCTGCTGAGGCTTGTTAATGAGTTTGCACTGGATATTATTCCGGTTGTACATGAAGGAAAAGCCATAACCGGAAGCATACTGGTTAAAGATCTGATCGAACGTTTTGTCAGCGAGCTCGGAATTCAGGAAAAAGGAGCTGTGCTGGTTCTGAAAATCGCTGAACGTGATTATTCCTTGTCAGAAATAAGCCGTCTGATAGAATCAAATGGCACGAAGGTGTTGAGCAGTTATTATTCTTCGAGCGAATCGTTACATCCGGCTGATCAGTCTCTTCTTACTTTAAAACTAAACCGTACGAACATCACGCCTGTTATCGCAACACTGGAGCGATTCGGTTATGACATTGAGGAAGCACATGCGAACGATCCGATTGAAAGTGTTGATCAGGAAAGGCTTGATATGCTACTTCGTTATCTGGCTACATAATATTCACGGAATAGTACATTGCCAATAGGAATTTTGTCCCGTATCTTTCGGACAAAAAGGACCACATACTTTTTCTTGCATGAAAATAGCAATTCACGGACGCAACTTCAATGAGTCTGCCCGCCCGTATATAGAATCTATGTTCAATGAGCTGGCCCGTCGAAAAATTGATGTGCAGCTTTCTGCGACATTCAGATCTTTTCTGGATGAGCAGAACATTCAGCATAGTTCGCAAATGGTTTACGGCACTCCTGATGAACTTTGCGATGCGCGTCTGGTTGTCAGTATGGGTGGTGACGGAACGCTGCTGGAAACGATTTCGCATGTAGGGAAAAGAAGGATCCCGGTTATAGGCATCAATGTTGGCCGCTTAGGTTTTCTTGCAACCGTCTCGCCCGAGCGGATTTCGGATCTTATTGAAGCCCTCGAAAACAATCAGTATAAGATTGATGAAAGGACGCTCGTAAAAGTAGAATCTAATATTGATTTGTTTGAAGGTAGAAATTTTGGTCTGAACGATTTTACGATCACGAAAACAGATACTGCCTCGATGATTACGATCCATACCTATCTGAATGACGAATTTCTGAATTCTTATTGGGCAGACGGACTGATCATTTCTACGCCAACCGGTTCGACAGGGTATTCACTGAGCTGCGGCGGACCGGTTCTGGTGCCGCATTCGCAGAATTTTATTATTACGCCAGTCAGTCCGCATAACTTAAATGTGCGTCCACTGGTTGTAGAAGATTCATCCATCATCAGACTGGAAGTGAAGAGTCGCAGTAACAATTTTCTCGTCTCTATGGATTCGCGTTCAAGGGTCGTGGATGTTGTGACAGAATTGACCGTAAGCAAAGCAGATTTCACGGCCCGGTTGATAAAAATGAGAGAGGATAGTTTCCTTGATACCCTGCGCAGTAAGTTGTCGTGGGGGCTAGATATGAGAAATTAGAATAGATACGCTTCTAAAAAATCCGGCATGCAGCTTTTTTTCCATCCCTTCGACCTTGAACTGAAACATACTTTTACCATAGCACACGACTCCCGCGACGTGCAGCCAACGCTGATCGTGGAGCTGAGAGATGGGAATTTTCGCGGATTCGGAGAAGCTACTTCAAATCCATATTACGGAGTGACAATTGAAAAAATGATTGCTTCGCTGGAAAATGTACGGGGTATCGTGGAAGCCGATGAACTAAGCTCTCCAGAAGCCTTATGGGCAAAGGTCAATCCCTTTCTGGCAAATGATTCTTTTGCACAATGTGCTCTGGACGAAGCCGCCAACGACCTTTTTGCAAAGAAAAGAGGTCAAAAGCTCTATCAAAACTGGGGATTGTCCATTGATCATAACCCATTGACCAACTTCACGATTGGTATAGATACTGTCGAGAAAATGGTATCAAAAATGCAGGAACTTCCGTGGCCGATTTATAAAATCAAACTGGGTACCGCCGACGATCTTGCCATAGTCAAAGCACTCCGGGCACATACTTCGGCAATGTTCCGGGTTGATGCCAATTGCGCCTGGACGGCAGATCAGACGATCCGGTTTTCAGGTGAATTAAAAAAGTTGGGTGTTGAGTTTATAGAACAGCCTCTGACTGCTGATGATGTGGAAGGAATGAGGAGAGTATTTGCGGAAAGTGCGCTACCTGTTATTGCGGATGAAAGTTGTATTGTGGAAAGGGATGTTGTTAAATGTCATGGACTCTTTCATGGTGTCAACATAAAGCTGACGAAATGTGGGGGATTGACATCTGCAAAACGTATGATTACAGAGGCAAAAAGTCTGGGTATGAAGACGATGGTCGGCTGTATGACAGAATCGAGTGTCGGCATTTCAGCCATCGGACATTTGCTTCCGCTGCTTGATTATGTAGATATGGATGGGTCGCTTCTCATCAAAAATGATCCGGCCAGCGGCGTAACGTTTGATTTTGGACGAGTAATGTATGCGGATCAGAACGGGACAGGGGCATTTCTAAAATGAATATATATCCAGCGAATCACCTTCCGAACCGGAAAGTTTTATTAGATAACGGGAAAGAATATCTCTGGTTCAGCGGTACAGATTATCTGGGAATGGGGCACCACGAAGGCTTTTTAAAGTACCTCCACGAAGGCATTTCCAGGTATGGGACTCATTATGGAAGTTCAAGAAACAATAGTCTGAGGCTTAATATTTATGATGAGGCCGAGCTGGCGCTCGCAAAGTTTTCAGGAGCTCCTGCCGCACTTACCGTATCATCCGGCATGTGGGCCGGGCAGTTGCTCATCAGGGAATTGTCAGGGCTTGTTAAACTGGCCTTTCCTTCTGCATTGGCTCCGAAGATCCATTATCATTATGCACCTAAAGTCCATCCTGCATTATGGGGGGAAAGGTATGTCCCCGATGTGTTGAGCTGGTCTGATTGGGCGAATAAAACCATTCTCAGTATTACGGAAAGTGATCAGGAAGATGTTCATCTGCTCTTTTCCGATTCTGTCGGCTCGCCCTTTGTAGAAGACTTTGACTTTTCTGTCTTCACTTCTCTACCCTTCAACCGGCCTGTTTTTCTAATCGTAGACGACTCCCATGGATTTGGTGTTTTAAGTCAGTCCGGACGTGGAATTTATCATACGCTATCGCATATAAAACAGGTAAAATTATTGGTTACCTCTTCTTTGAATAAAGCGATGGGAGTACCTGGTGGTGTAATTCTGGGAGAGGACAAGTTGATCTCAAACATGAGAACCAGTCCGTTCTTTTCAGGTGCATCACCCGTTCCGCCCGCTTATATGTATGCATTAAGTAGTTTGCTGGAGACGAATGCATATGGTCTGGCTCATGGAACCTTAATGACAAATATTGCCTATGCGGGCAGCCATTTAGCCGCCACGGGTCTTTTTATTCATAAAGGTGATTATCCGGTTTTCTGCAGTCTGAATCGTGAACTATTTGACTTTCTCGAAGCGAATGGCATTTTGGCGTCATGTTTTTCATATCCCAATGCTGCCGATCCGGCTGTCACAAGACTGGTTGTTAGCGCATGGCATCAAAAAGAAGACCTCGACCGATTGGCCGAGGTCTGCATGAATTTTAAATAGCTTTTTTAGGTTAAAGAGCCATCGGTCTTAGAGCGGTCCCTGCATTGCTTTTTCTTCACGCAGTTTTTCTCTTTCCACTTTTCTGGAAACCAAAATACTCACCTCATATAACATCAGCAACGGGATCGCTACAAGTATCTGGCTGTAAATATCCGGCGATGGTGTAATCACAGCTGCAACGATCAGAATCACAATCATGGCATGTTTCCTGTATTCCCGCATAAACCCTGGTGTAAGAACGCCAACTTTTGAAAGTACAAATACGACGATTGGTAATTGAAAAGCGATTCCGCAGGCTAGGGTAAGTGTAGAAACGAGCGAGATATAAGATGCAAGGCTGAATTCATTGATAATGGCTTCATCCAAAGTATAGTTTGCAAGGAAATTGATGGCCAGCGGAGTTACAATGAAGTATCCGAAAATAACACCGGAAAAGAAAAGGAATGTCACATAAAAAACTGCACCCCGTGCAGATCTCCGTTCTGACGCTTTAAGGCCTGGTTTAATAAATCGCCATATCTCCCAAAAGGCATAAGGAAATGCAAATATTAATCCGGCAATAACTGCCGAAGTCATACTCATCGTAAACTGGTCACCCATTCCGATGGTCTGCAGCTTAAAATTAAGTTCTTTCACACACAGCTCATCATAGCCTACTTTGTCTGAAAGCAGACATAACATTCTGTATGTCCAGAAGTTTGGCTGAGAAGGTGCAATGATGACGTAATGGTAAATTTCTTTGATGTAAATAAAAGCTATGATAGCGAAAACTAAAATAGATCCTACTGCACGAATAACATGCCATCTTAACTCTTCAAGGTGCCCGATAAACGACATCTCCTGGCCTGTTCCATCTCCTTCTTCTTGTTCAAAATCTTGATCTAAGGGCATACAATTTTTTAGGGATTGATCACTATATACGCGGAAACTGGCTACTGCGATCTTTTTTGTTAACTAAAAGTCGAAATTACTCAAAAAACCCGCCGGATCATTTCGACGGGTTTCTTTTCATAACGTTATAATCTAAAATTAATCCATGATGAATGGATAATCATTTTCAGCGTAAACATCTGTATAAGCTTCTGATGCATCCGGGAAATCCGAATCTTCAGCAAACTGCACAGATTCCGCTACGATTTCTTTTACTTTTTTATCGATCGCTTCAAGCTCTTCAGCCGTTGCAAGATTATTATCTAAAATTACAGCTCTGATTTGCTCAATCGGGTCACGGTGTTTGTATTCCTCAACTTCCTCTTTCGAGCGGTATTTTTGAGGATCAGACATTGAGTGCCCGCGGTAACGATACGTACGGAATTCAAGGAAAGTTGGTCCGTCTCCTTTTCGTGCCCGTTCAGCTGCACGGGAGACAGCATCATGGATCGCTTCAACACTCATACCATCTACTGGCTCCGAAGGAATATCGTAAGCTTCTCCCAAAGTGTAGAGTTCTGTAACATTGGATGAACGCGCTACGGATGTTCCCATGGCATAACCATTGTTTTCAACAACGAATATCACAGGCAGTTTCCATGTCATCGCCATGTTCAGCGCTTCATGGAATGCACCCTGGCGAATCGCTCCATCCCCAAAGTAGCAGATGCAGAGTTTACCTGTTTTGTTATACTTTTCAGCGAAGGCAATACCTGCACCCAAAGGAATTTGAGCACCAACGATACCATGTCCGCCGACGAAGCCATTTTCCTTATCGAAAATGTGCATAGAACCACCTTTACCTTTGGTAGTTCCTGTTTTCTTTCCGAAAAGTTCGGCCATAATCGCTTTTGGGTCTGTTCCCAGAGCCAAAGGGATACCATGGTCACGATAAGCGGTGATGTATTTGTCTCCTTTTGTTAAGGCTGTGGCTGCTCCTGAAGAACATGCTTCCTGCCCGATATAAAGGTGACAAAAACCACGGATTTTCTGCTGTCCGTAAAGCTGGCCAGCTTTTTCTTCAAACCGGCGTTGTAATAACATGTTCTCGAACCAGAACATATAGCGTTCTTTCGAATGCTGTAATTTGGGAGCTGATGCTTTCTTTTTTTCAGTAACGGTGGCCATGTATTTGGTTCTCGTTTATAAAGACAGAACTTTGTCTTAAAGTTAGTGGTTTGAACAAGATCTGTTTTTGCCGGTAACGACGCAAATGATTTGCGAAAATAAGCATAAACTATATAACAAAGAAGTTCATGTGGTTAGAAAAGCTCCATCTTACGTACTTTAAGAGCTATGAGGAGAGAGGTTTTACGTTTGGAGAGCGCGTAAATTGTCTTGTAGGAGAAAATGGAAGTGGTAAAACAAACCTCTTAGACGCGATTTACTTCCTGACACTCACAAAAAGCGCATTTCACAACCAGGATGCACTGGGTATCCGGCATGCAGAGGATTTTTTTTTACTGGACGGAATTTTTAACGATTCTGATAAAAATATTCAGATAACATGCAGTTTTCAGCGTGGTCAGCGAAAAGTTTTTATGGCCGACAAGAAAAACTACGATCGGTTGAGTGATCACATCGGACTTTTTCCACTCGTTTTAATTGCGCCGAATGATACTGATCTGATCCGTGACGGGAGTGAGGAGCGCAGGCGTTTTTTTGATGGTGTACTCGCGCAGGCAACTCCTGAATACTTAACTGATTTTTTACAATACAATAAAATATTATCGCAGCGAAACGGCTTATTAAAGCTTTTTGCCGAAAGAAATTATCTGGACGAAGATCTGCTTGATACCTACAATGAACCGCTGATTGTGCTGGCCATCAGAATTCATGATCACCGGCGCTCTTTTATGGATCGTTTCCTGCCTTTGTTTAAAAAATATTACCAGTTTTTGAGCAGTGGTAAGGAACAGGTCGATGTGTTGTATGAAAGTGAAGTCGCTTCGGAAGATTTTCCAGCCGAGTTCCGGAAAAACCGCTCCAGAGATCTCCATGCGCAACGCACCGGCAAAGGGATCCACAAAGATGAATATGTTTTTGAAATTGATGGAATAACTCTGAAAAAATTCGGGTCTCAAGGCCAGCAAAAATCTTTTGTGATTGCTTTGAAACTGGCTCAGTTTGAATTGTTAAAGATCGAAAAGGAAAAAACGCCCATCCTTTTGCTGGATGATATTTTTGACAAACTGGATGACCGAAGGATAAACAAACTGATCGAACTGATCGATGATGGCTTTTTAGGCCAGGTCTTCATAACCGATGCAAGACCGGAAAGATCTCAGAAGATCCTGGAAAATGTTAAAGCGGACGTTCGATTCTTCGAAATCAGCAGATGAGGTTAATGGGGTTAAACGCAGCGTAACAGGAGTTAGACGCAGAGTTTCGCTGTATATTTTATCATATTATAAAATAATTCTCTGTGAAACTCTGTGCTGAACTCCTGTTACGCTGCCTTTAAAAATCAAACGTATTTGGTATGCAGTTCCTTAGCCTGCGCCACAAATTCCTTTACTTTTTGCTCTTCGTCTTTTTTACAGATCAATAAGACGCCGTCATACTCAGCCACAATGAACCCGTCCAATCCGTTGATTACAACCAGTTTTTCCTGCGGCGTTTTAATGATACAGTCGTTTGTGTTGTGCAGAATCAGATTTCCTTCTGTTACATTTTGATGTTCATCTTTTGGCGACACGTCATATAAAGACTTCCAGGTCCCGAGATCTGACCAGCCGAAGCTGCTTAATACAACGTGCACATTATCCGCTTTTTCCATGATACCATTATCAATCGAAATACTTCCGCATTGAGAATATGCAACCTGAATAAAAGAGTCTTCAGAATCCTTATAATAATGCGGTGTGCCGCGTTCAAAGATTTCCGCGATATCAGGCTGGTATTCATTGATGGCGCGTTTGAAAGCACGTGCATTCCAAACAAAGATCCCGGCATTCCAGACAAAATCTCCACTATCCAGGAATTGTTCAGCCAGTTCAAGATGAGGTTTTTCTGTAAACGATTTTACTTTTTTAACTGTCAGTTTATCAGGTATATATTGAATATAGCCATATCCTGTATCCGGCCTCGTCGGCTGAATTCCCAGCGTTACCAGTATGTCTTCATTTCGGGTCGCTCCCAGTGCGATCCGGATCGTGTCTTTGAATATTTCTTCCTTAAGGATAATATGATCAGCCGGAGCAACAACAATGTTGGCGTCAGGGTTTCGGGATGCAATTTTGTAGCAGGCGTAAGCAATGCACGGAGCCGTATTTCTGCGGTGCGGTTCAAGAAGGATCTGCTCATCCGAAAGCGTCGGGACTTGCTCCTTGATAATTTCTTTATATTCCTGGCTGCTTACGATGTATATATTTTCAGGAGGACAAACGCCATCAAATCTTTCTACCGTCTGCTGAAGAAGCGTTCTTCCGGTGCCCAGCACGTCGTGAAATTGTTTTGGGAAATCGGTGCGGCTGAATGGCCAGAAACGCGTCCCAACTCCTCCTGCCATAATGATTACAAAAGTATTGTGCATTGTAGAAGTGTAAATTAATAGTTTGTAACGTCCGGTAAAGCTAAGGATAAACAAACCATCCTGGCAAATGCCGTGCATTAAGAATTGATTTCTGAATTATTTTTCCGATCTGCTGATGCCGTTTCGCCCGGTGTGTCAAAGTAATTTATCGATTTAATGATACAGCGTAGCAGAATCCTGTCCTTTTTTTTAGTTAAGGCATCAAAGGAAAGATAAAACTATTGTTAATTTAAGAAAAAATAGAATAAAAGTTATTGTTATATCATTTATTCTTTTAACTTGCTACAACGACAAACGAATAACCCACTTAAATTATGAACAGTACATTTACCCAAAAAGCATCATGCTTTGTCATGATGTGGGTGCTCTGTTGTACACAAGCTTTTTCCCAAACCAGTGTTGATGGAAAAGTAACAGAAGCGTCCACGAACACTCCACTGATCGGTGTAAGTATCCAGGTAAAAGGAAAAGTGATCGGAACGATCACTGATGCAAGCGGTAGTTTTAAGCTGCTTGTATCCTCTGCTCCGCCTTTTACATTGATCGTTTCATCTGTTGGGTTTGAAACACAGGAAATTAACGTTACAGGGGGTTTATCGCACATCGATGTGAAGTTGGTGGAGCAGGTGGTTTTGGGCAAAGAACTCGTTGTTTCGGCCTCGAGGGTTGAAGAGAGTGTCATGAAATCGCCTGTTTCAGTTGAAAAAATCGATATCCGGACCATCCGCGAAACACCTCAGGCTTCTTTTTACGATGCTTTGCAAAATCTGAAAGGCATCGAGATGAGCACGCAATCACTGACTTTCAAATCTGTGAGCACGCGAGGGTTTGGTGCTAATGGAAATACCCGGGTAGTGCAGCTGATCGACGGAATGGACAACCAGGCACCCGGGCTTAATTTTTCCGTAGGCAACGTGGCCGGGATTCCCGAACTTGATGTTGAAAGTGTCGAGATCCTGCCAGGTGCCGCCTCTGCCTTGTATGGCCCGAATGCGATCAATGGAATTATTCTGATGAACAGCAAGTCGCCGTTTACTTTTCAGGGACTCAGCGCTTACGGAAAGACAGGAATTATGAGCGCTTCGAATCGTTTGAAAGAAAATACACCTTTTTACGATTTCGGAATCCGATATGCCAAAGCTTTTAATAACCGTCTTGCCTTTAAGGTTAACGCTTCCTATTTAACAGCAAAAGACTGGCAGGCAACGGATTACAGAGATCAGAGCTTAGCCAATAATAGCACCCTTGAAAACAATAACAACAATGTCCTGAAAAACCCGGCCTACGATGGTGTAAACTGGTTAGGAGATGTGGGCGCAAATGTTTATAATGTTATGTACGCCAACGGATTGCCTGGCGATGGATCAAACGGGACATCTGCTGCTTTGGGCGCTATTTATTCCACACAGATCGCACAGGCCGGAAACCTGACACTCCCTCAGCTATTAGGTGCTCAGACGCCCCAGCAACAACTGGAAGCGGCGCGGTCGATATTTAGGCAGGTAGTTCCGCAGTACTATCTGAATGCACCTGGTTATGCCGAAAATTCGCTCACAAAATATCCGGCAAAAAGTCTGAAATTAAATGCGTCTCTTCATTACCGTTTAAACGATAACGTTGAAGCGATTTTACAGGCTAACTGGGGCAAAGGTTCCGCCGTGTATACCGCAGCGGACCGGTATAATATCCAGAACTTCTCAATCGGCCAGTATAAAGCTGAGATAAAGGGGAGTAACTTTTTCGTCCGTGCGTATATGACGCGGGAAAATTCTGGTGATGCGCATGCGTTGGGCGTTTTAGGAAGCCTGGCCAGTCAGACCTACCTGCAGACAGCCCTGGGTATCGGGCTCCCTTCGTTTTTAGGAACGGCATTGACGCAGTATGGAGGCGCTTTGCTTCAGGCATACCAGGCCGGGTTAGGTGCCGGTCTGGCTCCGGCTCAGGCTATTCAGGCCGCGACTGCCGCTGCAAATACCTATGCAGGTGCCAACAACACCCAGTGGATGAACAATGCGCTCGCACCTGGAATCAATACAGCCAATCAGATGTATCTGCCTGGCGGAACTAAGTTCGAATCGACGCTGGATGATATTAAGACAAAGCCCATTCCGGCGGGCGCGAAGTTTCTTGACAAATCGAACCTGTATCATGGAGAGTTCATGTATAATTTTGCCAGGCTTATCGACCCCAAATCGATAGAATTGATTGCAGGTGCCAATTACCGGGTGTATGACCTGAACTCTGAAGGAACATTATTTGAAACACAGGACGGAACCCCAACCGGCAAGGAGTTCAATATCAGGGAATACGGTGCCTATACACAAGCCTCAAAAACATTTGCCGATGTTTTTAAACTGACGGCGTCGGTTCGTTATGATAAGAATATGAACTTCAAGGGACAATTCAGCCCTCGTATTTCGGGTGTTTACACCGTGGCAGAGGATCACAATTTCCGGGCTTCTTTCCAGCGCGGTTTCAGAATCCCGACTACCCAAAATCAATATATCAATTTGCTGACACCAAGTGTCCGATTGGTAGGAGGGTTGCCATTGTTCCGTCAAAAATACAATATGGAGACGAATGCTGTATTTGAGCAGACTGCCATTACGCAGCAGTCTTTAACAGACGGAAGTCTGAAGCCCTATCAGTTCCGGGAATGGCAGCCCGAACGTGTAGAAACTTATGAAGTGGGCTACAAGGGAGTCTGGGCAAACAAACTATACATTGACGCATTCTATTATTACAACCGGTTCATCACTTTTGACGGCGTGACAGTGCTGTTGCAAAGAAAAGATCCTGACGGTCCGCTTACAGATTTGCTGGATCCTTCCAAAAGAAATACTTACAGTATGCCGGTGAATGCTCCGCAGACTGTAAAAAATTCCGGGTGGGGTTTTGGTCTGGATTATGTTTTGGGTAAAGGATATACTTTTAATGGAAACATTACCAGTAATATTCTCAACAACAATGCAGCACTGGAAAGAAACAATCCTTCGTTTATCACCTTTTTTAACTCACCAAAGTATCGGTTTAATCTTGGCTTTTCAAACCGTGACATTAACAAAAGTGGCTGGGGTTTCGGCGTGACTTTCCGCCATCAATCCAGTATGGTCTGGCAGGCGACCGTGGCCAGTATAGCAGCAAATGTTCAACGGAAAACAATTGTTCCTGCGTATTCGACTCTGGATGCGCAGCTCAGCAGAAAGGTTTCTTCGATAAAATCCATTATCAAAGTAGGCGGGACAAATCTTACCGGAAAACTTTATACAACCGGTTGGGCAAATCCTTCCGTCGGTGCGATGTATTATGTTTCTATCACTTTTGACCAGCTGCTAAACTGACTCTTTCTGACCTTCACCGGTCCGCTATCCGCATTTGAAAAAATCCGGATAGCGGACAAATAATAAGCCGTTCAGTTGAAGGCTGGGGCGCCGAAAGCCGGAGTCACTATTATTTTGATCCGTAAGCAAGGTCACCGGCATCGCCAAGGCCCGGAACAATATAATATTGCTCATTAAGCCGCTCGTCCAGTGCACCAACCCACAATCTGCACTGCGGAACACGTTTTTGAAGAAAATCGACGCCTTCCGGACTGGCAATTACGGATGCTATGTGCGTTTGGGCCGGTATTCCAAAACGTAAAAGCGCGTGATAGACCTTTTCGAGGGAACGTCCTGTTGCAAGCATAGGATCAATAAGTATGAGTGTTTTACCGCTCAGATCAGGACTGGTGATGTAGTCCATTTCAACTTCAAACTCGTCGTCTTTAAGATTATGTCCCCGGTATGCTCCGACAAAGGCATTGTCAGCCTGGTCGAATACGTTGAGAAAACCCTGATGAAGGGGAAGTCCTGCACGTAAAATGGTGGCAAGGACGATCGGCTGAAGAAGGGACCGCGATGGTGCTTCGCCAAGCGGTGTTTTTACCGACTCTGTCCGGAAAGTAAGCGTTTTTGAAATTTCGTAAGCAAGTATTTCTCCTATACGCTCAATGTTGCGGCGGAATCTCATCCGATCTTTCTGATAGTCAACATCACGTAATTCAGCAATGAAATGATCAACAATGGAAGGCTTCTGGGACAGTAAAAACATAACTTTGATCTTATTTAAGCTGTTCGATATAAGATATTACAATATGATTGACGAAATTTGACACTTTCGATCCAAATACTTGGTATAAAAGCCATCTTTACCTGCATAATAGAATCTAATATTTATGAACCAACGCTTCGACAAGTTCTTAATATATGTTTTTTTTATACTAATTACGTCATCCTACGCCAAGGCCCAGAGTAGTTTTGTTCCCATAAACGACGACTATTATCACCTGATCGATCGGCTGGAAATCAAGCGGGGGAAATTTTCCGAGGGATTTCATTCAAATGTAAAACCATTTGAGAGAAAGGCAATCGTTCAACTGACGGATTCTATACTAAAAGAAGGAAATGTGTCGCTGACAGAACGTGATTGGGAAACAATCGATTATCTGAGAGAAGACAGCTGGGAATTTACCAAAGGTTTTGCAGCCACAGACTCTGCCAGATACAGCAGGCTGTCCCGGCTTGATCCAGGAAGTAAATTCAAATTATTTAAAGGAAGAAAAAGCAACGGTCAGCGAAAATTCTGGCAGCATTCAGCCGATTTTTACAGCTACCATGACAAAGACTTTGATCTGCATTTAAATTTCACAACTAATAATTTTATTGGAAATGATAACAATGTGAGTTCTCCGCTCTGGCTGACAGGCAGAGGTATCGAGATCCGTGGCATGATCAATGAAAAGCTGGGGTTTTATACTTTTGTTGGAGACAACCAGGGCGTTTTCCCTAAATATGTAACAGATTATACCCGTCGGTATAATTTTCCGGGCGAGGGTCTTGCAAAGAAAATCCAGAACGATAAAGGTGTAGATTTCTTGTCGGCCCGGGGTTATATAACCTTCCGCCCCCTGAAAAGCGTTAACGTTAAATTTGGTCAGGATGTAAACGTGTTTGGAAGCGGTTATCGCTCATTGCTTCTTTCTGACAATAGCAGTCCCTATTTGTTTCTTCGTATCGATACCCAGCTTGGCCGTTTCAAGTATACCAATTTATGGACCAGTATGGTCAACGAGCAGGAAAGCAAGGGTTTGCTGCGTTCCAAGAAATTTTCTGCCATTCACCATTTAAGTATTAACCTGACCGACAAAATTAACATCGGTGTGTTCGAAGCAGAAGTTTTCAGCCGTGATTCTACCAGCGGTGGTTATGATCTGAATTACCTTAACCCGATTATTTTTTACCGTTATGTAGAATCTTACATCGGCAGTGAGGACAATGCCCTGTTAGGCTTCGATTTTAAATGGCTTGTCGGTAAAAAAGCGTCTATTTATAGCCAGTTTGTTTTAGATGAGTTTTTGACAAAACACATGTTCAACGGCGATGGATCCTGGACAAATAAATACAGCTTTCAGCTTGGTGGAAAAGTAGTTGATGCATTCGGAATTCCAAACCTGGACCTGCAGCTGGAAACCAACATTGTGAGGCCTTATACTTATTCACATAAGGACGGTGGCAGAAACTATGTGCATTACAACCAGTCTCTTGCCCACCCGCTTGGTGCTAATTTCAAGGAATATATCGGTATTCTGAGATATAAAGTGACACCAAGGCTTTCCATTTACGGAACACAAACTTTCTCGGAACAGGGGCTGGATCCGACAGGAGCATTTACAAACTACGGTGCCAATATTCTGCTTGACTATGATTCAAGGACAGGGTTAAATCCTGCTGACAACAATTACGGACATAAGATAGGGCAGGGAATTCCTGCAAAAACGTCGTTTACAGATTTGCGCTTAACCTATTCCCTGGCACACAATTTATTTCTCGATGGTCGCTGTTTAATTCGTAACGTGAAATCAGCAGATGTGTTCGTCGCTCAAAAGACAAACATTTTTTCTTTCGCGATTCGTTATAACATGGCCTACAGAAATCAGACTTTCTGATTTTTTGTGACCTCATTCTTAAAAAAACGTATTCATAAAGTATTAAAGAGCTTAGATAAATTTCGTTCTGATTTTATTTAAATCTTGAATACAGATCATTCTCAAAATATGGAAACCAACCCGCATGTATTACGTGATTTGATTCATTTGGCTTTGCTTGAAGATATCGGAGACGGGGATCATTCATCATTATCAAGCGTGCCGGCCGCTGCTATGAAAAAAGCACGGTTGTTAGTGAAACAGGAAGGTATTCTGGCTGGTGTTGATGTTGCTCTTGTGATTCTGGAAGAGACGGCAACACTATACAATCATCCGAAAGCCAAAGTAGAGGTCCTTATTCAGGATGGAACCCGGATAAAGGTGGGTGATATCGTGCTGACGATCGAAGCAAGTGCGCAGCTGATTTTGAAAGCAGAAAGGCTTCTGCTGAACATCATGCAGCGGATGAGTGGTATTGCAACCTATGCGCGGGAGATGGTTGATATTATCGGTGATTTGCCTGTCAAACTACTTGATACGCGGAAGACGACACCCAATTTCCGGCTTTTTGAGAAAATGGCGACGGAGATCGGAGGCGCTGTTAACCACAGGATGGGTCTGTACGACATGATCATGCTTAAAGATAACCATGTAGATTATGCCGGCGGTATTGAAGCAGCCATCACCAATGCAAGGAAGTATCTTAAAGAAAGCGGTAAGAATTTAAGGATTGAAATAGAGACACGTAACCTGGCGGAAGTCGATGAGGTATTACGTGTCGGACAAGTCGACATTATCATGCTCGATAACTTTTCACTGGCAGATATGCGTGAAGCAGTGAAGCGTATCAACGGACGTTTTGTAACCGAGGCGTCAGGAAATATTACAGAAAAAACATTGCGGGCCGTCGCAGAAACCGGTATTGATTCCATTTCAAGTGGTGCCTTAACACACCAGATACAAAGTCTCGATTTAAGTTTAAAAGCTTTCTGACCTTAAAAAATATCCGTTAGCGATGAGGAAAAGTAACCGGGAATCGCACACAGAACCTGAATGCAGGCAATGGTGTGCGATTTTCCGGTTTATTATGCTGATTCTTTTTTACGCCTTACTTCCTCTTTATAAGTCAATTGCGCAGGAACCTCCGCGACCGGAAATCGATATCAATGAGTTTATTCAGGATTTGATACCAATCGCTTCAGAGGACAATACGAATGAAGGGATATTCGAAACCTTATTTCAGCTTTATACAAATCCACTTGACCTGAACACGGTTATGCCGGATGAACTTGCTTCGACCATGCTGCTGTCGGAAATTCAGCTTAACTCATTCTTTAATTACCGCCAAAAATCCGGTCTCTTGCTTTCTCTTTACGAATTACAGGCAATTCCTGATTTTAATTTAGCAACGATAAGAAAAATAGTCCCTTTTGTCATGGTCAGGCCTCAGGAACTTGCTTTAAAAGAGTCGTTTAGAAATCCTACGCAGCATTTTTTATTGATCCGTTCTGGCAGGATCTTGGAACAGCAAAAAGGATTCTCAGCAGTCGATACCGCCGGGCGGTCTGTTTCGCGTTATGCGGGCAAACCTTTGTACGGAAATATTCGCTACCGGTATGCCAGGGCCGGACAATATAGTTTCGGGTTCACTATGGAAAATGATGCCGGTGAAGCATTGACCTGGAAGCCGGCAAGGCAGGTTTTTGGTGCTGATTTTACATCGTTTCACGGGCAGATCATGAATCGGGGCAAAATAAAAAATCTGATCCTGGGCGATTACCAGATGCAGGCGGGGCAGGGCTTAATCCTGTCGGGCGGATTTGCGCTGGGAAAAGGATCTGAAGTAATCAGGACTGCTTACAGAAGTACCGTCGGCCTTCGCCCTTTCACGTCTGTGCTTGAGGCCGGGTTCTTTCGTGGTGTCGCCATGACCTATGCCTGGCGGCGGCATGTCGATGTAACCCTGTTTTATTCTTATTCCAGAAGGGATGGCAACGTTGACGCAAATGCTGCGATTCAGGATGAAATTATCGTTTCTGCTTTACAAATTTCAGGCTATCACCGGACAGCAACCGAGCGCGCCAATCATGGTGCAGTTGGAGAACATAATGCCGGATTTCATGTCGGGTATCGATGGCCGTCTCAGCGCGGACAACTCGGCTTAACGATGTTGAATACCTTTTATAATGTGACACTTCGTAAAAAAGAAGAACCCTACAACAAGTTTGAATTTCAGGGTAAGCAGAATACCGTCCTGGGCGTGCATGGAGATTATCGCTGGCAGAATATGCACTTTTTCGGTGAGGGCGGAAGGTCGAAAAGTGGAGGTTTAGGAGGTATTGCAGGATTCATTGCGGGACTTGGAAAAGCGGTTGACTTTACGCTTTTGTTCAGGCATTACGACCGGAATTTCCATTCATTGTATGGTGGTTCTGTCAGTGAAGCCACACGTCCGGTTAACGAAACCGGAACCTACTGGGGGCTTCGGTATGCACCGAACAGGCGTTGGCAGTTCAGCGGATTTTATGACCGTTTCCATTTTCCCTGGCTTAAGTACCAGATCAATGCGCCATCAGACGGCCAGGATTATTTTCTTCATGCGCTCTGGAAACCGAATAAAAAGCTGAATATGTATGCCGTTTTTCATGAAAAGCATAAAGCCCATAATGAGCCGGATTCAAAATTTCCTGTGCCGCAGGTGTTGGAAACCACCCGCCGTACAGCGATGATCAATTTTGAATATAAGGTTCCATTAAAATACTCGGTGCGCACGCGCCTGCAGGGGGGCGATTTCTGGTATGAAGGAAAATCAAAGTCTTCCGGTTTTACCCTTGTTCAGGATTTAAACTGCCGCCTTTCGAAATTGGAAATCAGTGTGCGAATTGCATTTTTTAAAACTGACAATTACGACAGTCGCCAATATGTTTATGAGAAAGATATGTTGTACGCTTTTTCACTTCCGGCATATTATGACCAAGGAACACGACATTATTTGATGCTTCGCTATCCGGTTGCGCAAAAAACGAAACTCTGGATCCGCTGGTCGCAGACTCGGTATACCCAAACAGATGAAATCAGTTCGGGACTTAACGGGATTTCAGGGAAAAAGCGAAGTGAGATAAAAGCTCAGGTCATGTATCAGTTCTGATTCGTTACTTTTGCAAGTATTTTCGTTTTATCAATATCAATATCAGGTTTATATGCGGAGCAAACTTCCGAAATACCCAATCCAGTACCGCTTCGAAATCACTTCATCATGTCAATAACAAAGGAACAGGCTTTAAAACAGTATTACGGATACGATTCTTTCAGACCCCAGCAGGCAGAGATCATTGACACGGTCATGGCAGGAAACGACTGCCTGGTCCTGATGCCGACTGGCGGGGGGAAATCGGTATGTTTTCAGATTCCGGCCATTTTAAGGGAAGGCCTTACGGTCGTAATCTCTCCGTTGATCGCGCTGATGAAAGACCAGGTAGAAGCACTTCGTGGAAATGGTATCAAAGCAGCCTATTTAAATTCTTCGCTTTCTTCTGCCGAACAGGATCAGGTCATGTGGCAGCTGAAAATAGGGGAGCTGAAATTGCTTTATATCGCTCCTGAGCGACTTTTTTCGGGAAATACTTTTGAGTTTTTGAGGGAGTGGAATGTTTCCCTTTTTGCGATTGATGAGTCACATTGCATTTCATCGTGGGGACACGATTTTCGTCCTGAGTACCGGCAACTTAATGCGCTGAAAAAATATTTTCCCAACATACCGGTTATTGCTTTGACAGCCACAGCAGATCGTGTTACCCGAAGGGATATTTTAAAGCAGATCGGAATTGAAGAAGCCCAGACTTTTGTGGCCAGTTTCGACAGACCGAATCTCAGTTTAAACGTTTTGCCGGGAAGAGGAAGAATACAACAGATTCAAAATTTTTTAAACAAACACAATGGTGAGCCAGGGATCATTTATTGTCTGAGCCGGAAAGGCACCGAGACAGTGACGGCAAGCTTGCAAAAAGCCGGTTTCCAGGCTGAATATTATCACGCTGGTCTTCCGTCAGACAAAAGATCGAGAGTCCAGGAGCAGTTCCTGAAAGATGATATTCAGATCATCGTCGCGACGATTGCTTTCGGGATGGGAATTGACAAATCAAATGTGCGGTGGGTCATTCATTATAACCTGCCATCGAATGTCGAAAGCTTTTATCAGGAAATTGGTCGTGCCGGACGTGACGGCTCATCATCGGATACTGTGCTGTTTTACAGTTATATGGATATCATTACCCGGCAGGAAATGATCACAAACTCAGATCAGTCGGAGGAGCAGAAAGTACTGTTGAATGCCAAGCTGGACCGGATGAAACAATATGCGGAAGCTGCGATCTGCCGGAGAAGAATTTTGTTGAGTTACTTTAACGAGGCAGTTGACCAGGATTGTGGAAACTGTGATGTATGCCGGAACCCGAGATCGCTCTTTGACGCGACAGTTATTGCCCAAAAGGCACTTTCAGGTATTGCCCGGACGAAAGAAAAAGTAGCGATGGGGATGCTGATCGATATTTTGCGGGGCAGTAAAAATCGTAACATTCTTCAATATGGTTATGACAAACTGCCAACTTTTGGGGTGGGGCACGATCTGCGGGGAGAAGAATGGGCCGAATATATCAGTCAGTTGCTAAATTCCGGGGTGATGGATATCGCTTACGACGAGGCACATGCTTTCAAACTGAACCCAGCGAGCAATCAGGTATTATATGGGAAAAGGAAGGTTGAGCTTGTAAAATTTATTCCATTGTCTGAAAGGAAATCGAGCGAGGAGGCGAAAGTTCCAAAAGAAAAACCCAAGCAGGAAATTATCAGAGATGCGCTGTTTGAACGTTTGCGGGTCCTTAGGAAACAGATTGCAGACCGAATGGGAGTTCCGCCTTATGTGGTTTTTACGGATACAACATTATCGGAAATGGCACAAAAACGTCCGGTTTCGGAGGCTCAGATGAAAGCTATTTCGGGCATTGGAACCGAACGGTATCGAAATTACGGAGAGACATTTATCAAAGAAATTATCGCTTTTGCGAAAGAAAACGCGCAGCCCGGAACGCGGATTGCCAAGGGTATGACTTACATCGAAACGTGGGATTTATTCAAAGCCGGTTATTCTTTAAAAGTGATCGCTGAAAAGCGTGATCTGAATCCTGTTACCATTATTTCTCATCTGGTAAAATTAAAGGAAGATGGGCATGATATAAATTTGAAGGCATTAATTGACCGCAATATTTATAATGTCATCGTAAAAGCTGCACAGGAGCTCAGTATCCGTCGCGACGAACCTTTGAAGCCTCTTTTCGAACTGTTGAACGAGAAATATGATTATGGGCAAATAAAACTGGCTTTGGCAATCTGGGAGGAGGAACGGACAAATTAAACAGGACCGACTTTTTGGTAAACCGGACAACTAATATGATGAGCACCGGGCAAATACCCGGTGCTCATTAAAAATTCATTCACGATCTCGCCGCCTACGAATTTGAAGTTTTTCTTGAATAATTTCAGCCATTCCGGGAGTGTAAGGGAACGATGGGCATCAAGCCAGTTCTTGAACGAACCGTGTTCTGTTTTTAGCACAACGATCTTTTGTGCGTTAAATATGGCGGCGTTTATTTTTAACCGATTCCGGATAATTCCAGGATCCTGCAATAATCTTTCCCGGTCGTCTTCGGTATATGCTGCTATTTTCTCGATCGAGAAATCGCTGTACGCTTTTCGGAAACCTGTCTGTTTTCTCAACATCAACGTCCAGCTCAAACCTGCCTGATTAATTTCAAGTATTAACCTGCCCAGGAGCTCATCATCATCATCTATTGGAAAACCATATTGATGATCGTGGTAATGTTTATTCAGGAGATAATCCGGAGAATCGGAAGGGTTGTTGTTAATATAGTCGCAGTAAGACATGCTTTTCAGTGCTCAGTAATGCCGATTTGAATTTCTGTGATGTTGGCTTCAGGGTTCTGGAAATCCATATTCAAGTATATTTCGCGATTCTCTCCGCTCATGGTCAACCCTCCGGAAAGCAGAGTAGGAACAAGTGATCCGTAAGTCTCGCCCAGTTTATTCCAGTCACCCGGATGTAGCCCGGAAACGCAGGGAAATGCCCGAAGACTTTTGAGCTTGAAGCCGGAACTGGAAAGATCCTTTTCTTTAAAAGTAATGGGTAATGCAATCGTTAAATTAAAAACCGTTTCAGGATTTCCATCCATCCCGTCATAGATCCAGTACACCGGCCCTGTTATTTCAAGATCATTCTTTACAGCAGCCTGATACATATTATGTGCTACGACGCGGACATATTCGCCAAGGTCCGAAAGTTTTGCCTTTGTTTCAAAACATAAGACCTGCATCGGATGTATTTTCTTCAGTTCCATAAATATTTATTTTGTTAATGGTTACTGCAAAATAAAGGGCCCTGGCTGACAACCCTATGTCAGCAGTAATTTATGGAAATGAAATTATTATCAGCAATTTACTTTTTCCTTATCCGGCGAACCGTTTGTTTCAGCCAGGGGTAACTGATGTAAACTACTTTGGTAGCTGCAATGCCGATTCCTGCGCCCATCAATACATCCGCGAGCCAGTGTTTGTTTTTCATGATGCGCATCGCTCCAACACTTGTCGCCGCTGTATAACCGCCTACGCTATACCAAACGCTCCTTTGTCCATATTCTTCATGCAGGATTGTCGCGCTTGTAAACGCGTTGCTGGTATGTCCCGATGGAAATGAATGATTGTCTTCGCCATTTGGACGCGGGTATTTTGAGATCATTTTCAAGCTTCCGGTAACACCCTGCGCCACCAGATTTGAAAGAAGTGCCAGAATAAGCTGATCACCAAAAGAGTGTTTTCCCTTGACACCGGAAGCGCCCAGACTTAAGCTTACAACAGCTGGCAGATAATGAATGTAATTATCAAAATTCCGGGTATTGAAATCCGGATACCTGCTTACAACATGCGACTGAAGCTGCCTGCTGATGGACCCCTGGGTGACGAAAGCAGCAATGGCGAGGGAAACAGGGGCAACGGCTTCAACAGGCCGTACCTGCCAGAGTTTTTCTTCTTTTTTCTGCACCAGCGAATCGTGATAGACAGAATCGATTGCCTGTGCAGAAACATGATTTGAAAATAAACCCTGACAGATGAAAGTTACAAGCAGAATGTAACACGTAAACTGTTTTTTCATACGACGAATTTTATAAAAAAGAAGATTGCGGTTCGGGCCGCAATCTCTGTTCAGGGTGCATAGACTACAAAATCGATTCTCTGACCCGCACCAGTTTTTCGAGAAGGCTTTCGAGCTGGTCCAATGGCAGCATGTTCGCTCCGTCTGACTTTGCCTCAGCCGGATTGAAATGAGTTTCGATAAATAATCCGTCTGCACCGACAGCAATGGCTGCTTTCGCAATTGTTTCGATCAATTTCGGTTTCCCTCCTGTTACCCCTGATTCCTGGTTTGGCTGCTGCAGTGAATGCGTGCAATCCATAATGACGGGTACATCAAAGGCCCGCATGGCAGGCAAGTTGCGATAGTCTACGATTAATTCGCCATATCCGAAACTGTTACCACGATCGGTTAACAAAACCTGGCAATCCGGATTGGTATCATTTATTTTTTCAACTGCAAATTTCATGGAAGCGCCTGAAAGAAACTGGCCTTTTTTGACATTTACCGCTTTTCCCGTACGTGCTGCGGCTGCAATAAGTTCCGTTTGCCGGCATAAAAAAGCCGGGATCTGCAAAACATCCACATACTCCGCTGCAAATGCGGCCTCATGTGATTCGTGAATATCGGTCACAGTCGGAACACCAAACGTCTGGCTTATTTCCTGCAGGATTTTCAAAGCTTTTTCGTCACCAATTCCTGTAAAAGAATCCACTTTTGTACGATTGGCTTTACGGTACGAACCTTTAAAAATATATGGGATTTTAAGTCTGTCAGTCAGCGTTACAATATGTTCCGCAATACGTAATGCCATGTCTCTTCCCTCTATTGCACAAGGGCCAGCCATAAGGAAAAACTGCGGAGAATCAGTGTTTTTTAGTTTTGGAATTGACAACATAATACGAATAATCAAAAATTAATAAAGTTCTGTAAAGGTAAGGTTATCTGCAATCTTCTCTATGTGATTCGTTGTATTCGTGGAACTTATCTGGTTAAGCATTTGATATTCTGTTTCTTTTATTTCCCTGACTTTTGGGATACTATTATTACACGTATTAAAAAAATGTTGACAAAGTGAAGTAGAATATCTTTCTTTGTTGCGATTTTAACCAAAAAGTGTTTACAAAATGTCAGCAATTGCAGAAAGAGTTAAGCAAATTATCGTCGAGAAACTCGGCGTAGAAGAGTCGGAGGTAACGCCAGAAGCAAACTTCCAGAACGACTTGGGAGCGGACTCTCTAGATACCGTTGAATTGATTATGGAGTTTGAGAAAGAATTCAATCTTTCTATTCCAGATGATCAAGCCGAGAACATTGGTACAGTTGGTCAGGCTGTTGCATATCTGGAAGAAAACGTAAAATAGTTTTACGGTTTCCAGTATCATCTTCTTTTTCTGTCCCTATTTTATGAGTTTTAAGCGAGTTGTAATTACCGGTATGGGCGCATTGACGCCTATTGGAAATGATGTTGCCACCTATTGGAAAAATTTAGTTGCAGGCGTCAGCGGTGCTGCGCCTATAACCAGGTTTGATGCCGAACGGTTTCGAACCCGTTTTGCCTGCGAGGTAAAAGGGCTGGACATACATGATTACATTCCGCGTCAGGAAGCTCGTAAAATGGATCCATTTACCCAGTATGCCGTCATTGCAACAGACGAAGCAATGAAGGACGCCGGCTTTGACGCAGATACACTTGATCTCGACAAAGCCGGTGTAATTTGGGGTTCAGGGATTGGCGGTTTGAAAACATTTGAGGATGAAGTTTTAAACTTCTCAGATGGTGGAAGAAATCCACGTTTCAATCCGTTCTTTATTCCTAAAATGATCGCTGATAGTGCATCGGGCGTTCTTTCGATTCGTTACGGTTTTCGTGGACCTACTTTCATTACTGTTTCTGCATGTGCCTCCGCAACAAATGCGTTGATCGATGCCTACAATTATATCCGCTTGGGTATGATGAATGTATGTATTTCAGGAGGTTCAGAGGCTGCGATCACCAACGCAGGTGTGGGTGGATTTAATGCTTTGAAAGCATTATCAGAAAATAATGATTCACCTGAAACGGCCTCACGTCCTTATGATAAGGACAGAGACGGGTTTGTTTTGGGAGAAGGTGGTGCAGCATTGATTCTTGAAGAGTATGAGCACGCCAAAGCCCGAGGCGCAAAGATCTATGCCGAAATGATCGGCGGAGGTATGTCCTCCGACGCATACCACATTACTGCGCCGCATCCGGAAGGACGAGGCGCTTACATGGTCATGAAAAACACGTTGGAAAATGCAGGACTGCAGCCTGAAGATATTGATTATATCAATACCCATGGTACTTCAACGCCTATTGGTGACCCGCAGGAAATTAAAGCCATCGAGAAATTCTTTGGTGAGCATGCCTACAACATGAGCATAAGCTCAACCAAATCCATGACCGGACATTTGCTGGGCGGGGCTGGTGCAATAGAGGCAGCAGCTTGTATCATGGCTATCCAGGACCAAATTATTCCTCCTACGATCAATCATTTTACTGATGATCCGGAAATCAATCCCCGGTTAAATCTTACTTTTAATACAGCACAAAAACGCAAGGTCGATATAGCCCTAAGTAATACTTTTGGTTTTGGCGGTCATAATGCTTCCGTTATTTTCAAGAGGTTCGAGGAATAATTAACTTATTGATTTTGGCAAAACGAATTCTTTTACCGATCCTCGCCTTATTTAGAACCGGGAGCCCCGAGGATAAGAAATTTAAGGAATCTATTGCGCATGTCATTGGCGACCGCCCTTCAAACCTGGGCGTATACCAGTTGGCATTCCGCCATACGTCTGCATCTCGTGAAACAGCGATCAAAGGTTTTCGTGAATCAAACGAAAGGCTTGAATACCTGGGCGACGCGGTACTTGGAATGGTTGTTGCTGAATTTTTATTTACCAAATATCCTTACAAAGACGAAGGTTTCCTGACAGAGATACGCTCCAGGATTGTTAACCGTGAGTCTCTTAACCAGATATCCCGTAAATTAGGCCTGGACAGGCTTATCGAATACGACGGGAACCGTCGCGGTATGTCGCCGAGGTCTTCCATGTATGGCGATGCGCTGGAAGCATTTGTCGGGGCAATTTATCTTGATAAAGGATTTCGCTTTACCCGTAAGTTTATTATCAGCAAACTGCTGACACACTACGATCTGGATGATATCATCCAGAACAATATCAACTTCAAAAGCCTTATCATCGAATGGGCGCAGCGGGAAGGTAAGGAAATCCGGTTTGAAATTCTGGAAGAACGCGGCACGCGTCACCACCGTGAATTCATCTCCCAGATATTAGTTAACGATGCGCCTTTCGCAGTCGGTAACGGTTTTACAAAAAAGAAGGCCGAGCAATCCGCATCCGAGAGAGCTTGTGAGCAGCTGGAATTAAAATAGAGTTTTAAATTCTGGTTTCCGCGTTGAGTTTCTCTTTAATCTCCCCCAACTTTTCCTCATAAGAAACACCAAAAGGAAGTGCTCTTCCAGCGATTGTGACTTCCTGCCGGCTAAGCTTTTCGATCTTGTTTAGCGCGACCAGGAAAGATCTGTGGATTCTGATAAAGTTATGCGCAGGCAAGAGCCCGGCGATGTCGTTGAGCGACTGGCGGCTTAAGACCTTCCTGGTTTTAAGAAACAATGAAATGTAATTTCCATCGGCTTCCACATACAGTATTTCATCCAGAAATATTCTTTCTTCCTGATAGCCGGTTTTGATAAAAATATATTTTTCTGATACGCCGATTCGCGCATTATTAGTTTCCAACGCCCTGTTGCAGGCTTTGGTAAATCTTGCGAGAGAAAACGGTTTTAAAAGGTAGTCAATTGCATTCAGTTCAAAGCCCTGCACTGCATACTCTGAATACGCGGTGGTAAAAATGATCATCGGTGGATTTTTCAGGCAGTTCAAAAACTCAATTCCAGATATATCAGGCATCTTGATATCCAGAAATATTAAGTCCAGAGCATTTTTGCTTATGTAAGGAATGGCTTCGAAGGCATTTGTAAAAGTGGCATCGAGGTGCAGGAAGGGAACCTTGGCAGCGTGCATTTTTATGACATCCAGCGCTTTTGGTTCATCGTCGATCGCAATTGCTTTTATTATCATGATTGTTTATAATCTAATGTCAATGCTACAAAAAAATCTCCGTTTGATCGTTGTATGTCGAGCGTATGCCTTTTTGGATAAATTAATTCAAGCCTTTTTTTTACATTTTCAAGACCGATTCCGCTTTTATCCTTTTCAGGATTGGTTGCCAATGATGGGTGTAAAGCGTTATGCACCTTGAAATAGATACGGTCATGGTCCATCGTAAGCGTAATGTAAATCCAACTCTTATGTTGAAGACTAATGCCGTGTTTGAATGCATTTTCAATAAAGGGATTTAACAACATCGGAGCAATTTGCACATCGGTTTCCGGATTTTGAATGTTTACCCTGATCTCGATATTCTGGCTTTCGTCGAGTCTCATGCGCTGGATATCAATGTAATTGTGAAGATATTCAATCTCGCTCCACAAAGGTATTTGTTCGTGGTTGTTCTCATGGAGCATAAATCTCATCATATCTCCCAGTTTTTGAATACCATCTGCCGTTTGCTCGCTATTTTCTTTCAAAGCCGTTGCGTAAAGGCTGTTCAGCGCATTAAATAAAAAGTGCGGATTGATCTGTGACCTTAAACTGGAAAGCTCTGCTGATTTAACCGAGACCTGTGTTTGTAAGATCGTTTGTTCCTTTTGCTGGTTTTTGCGCAGATAGGCAATTACCATTGAAGAGAAATAGAGCGCCATTGAGGCAAAGATCACAAATGTGGGAGCATTCGTTTGGAACCGTGCCATGACCGCCCAAATAATAAAAGTCGCTGCTACAATTGAAGCTGTAAATATCAGAATGGGGTAATATTGATCGCCGGATAAATGAGGATTGTGCATCACAGCATGAACTTTCCGGTAATAATAATCCTGCAATACGTAGACTAAACAGATAAAAAGAAGGAAGGCCCAGACTTCCCGTGACACGATCGAGTAAAATAAAGACGGGACAACTTCCCAACTGATCGTAAAAACAAACAGAATCAGGCAAACTGAGGCAAGAATGATATAATTCAATTTTCGTCTTTCGTAACCGATCTTGACTTTGCGATAAATTCGGCTTGAAAGCTGGAACAGCATCTCGTAAATTCCAATAATCGCTAAGAGTGTAGCAGAATCAGATAACACATAACGTTTCCGGAAATTGGAGATGACGTCAAGGCCGATAATTCGGGCGCTGTCATTGTATCTGTATCCAAGCGATTTGATGTTACCCATCGCAGCTGCTGCGGTTATTATTAAAAGCAAAGCGAAAACAAGTTGCATTGCACTACGCCAGTCAAATGAGTCATATCTGAGTTTGGGAACCACTTTGCTGTGTAATAAATACCAGGCAGAAAAAATAGAAACAGAAGCCATGATAAAGGGAATTGTAAAGTTTGGCTCATGTTCATAATTTCTTAAGTCATCCCATATATCCTTGACATGTATACCTTCAGCAAGTGCTGTACGGATCATATACTCAAAATGCCACGCAGACCACAAAAGGGTCCTTACTACGTAGGATAGGATCGCACTGAGTATGATCCAGAATTCAAACCTCCGGTTTATCGATATATCTGTCATCGCTTTTTTTTATTCAAAAATAAACCGCAGCAATTTCTCTTTTGAAAAAATGGTTTCAATAGCTTAAAAAATGGTTTGAATGTCACTTTTTAAGCGGTCCTTGCCAAAATTAATGTCATTTTGACATGCATTTTCTAAATATTTTAAAATAAGAGACAATTTGTCATGTATTTTCAATCATTTCCGGTTCGGTATGGATGTTTTAAAATAGCAGACATACCGCAAGGGTAATAAACTTTAAATCACATATTAAAAACTTATAAAGATGAGCACATTAGTAAAAACCCACTTCGCAAATCCAAAATTGTATAATGGATTTTTCGGTAAAGAAGCTTTAAACGAATTCTTTGCTCCGGCATATGCTGGAAGCGTTCCTGCGGTTAACGTAGTGGAAACGAAAGAAGGATTCCGGATTGAAGTTGCAGCGCCTGGTTTACAGAAGTCAGATTTTAAACTAAATCTGGAAAAGAATCAGCTGACGATTTCGGCTCAGAAAGAGCAAAAAGACGAAGAAACTACTGAGAAATATTCACGAAGAGAATTCAAATACGGTTCTTTTCAAAGAACGTTCAATCTGCCGACTTCGGTTGATGGTGAAAAGATAGCGGCCAGTTATGCGGACGGTATTCTAAACATCGAACTTCCTAAACGCGAGGAAGCCAAAGAAAAGCCATTGCGTGAGATCGAAATCGCTTAAAACTTAATTTCGTAAAGGGCGTTATTTATCATGAATAACGCCCTTTTGTTATGTAATACATTAATATTTCATTGAAAAGATGTTTTAGTGAATTTTCGGATTCATACCTTTGTTAAATTATGTTAAATGAACATACAGAGGGAATATATTATAAGTTAGTTTACGTTATTCAACCAACAAAATTATAACCCAACAGATGGATATGAAAACAAACTGGAAAGCTCTGGTTTTGGTTGGGCTGCTTTCGAGCGCAACGACCCTGGCAGGCTTCAAACTTTTAGGTTCTGATAGTGAAAGAGATGTAATTATTAAAGAAACCCCATCCGAATCGCTGGCCCGTTTCACTTCTAGTGGTGCTCCTGCCGGTTCTCCTGGTGATTTTGTGTATGCAGCCGAGGCTTCAACGCCAACAGTAGTGCATATTAAATCGACGATGACGAGAACTTCACGTGGTAGTCAGGCAGATATTCCGGATATTTTCCGTGATTTTTTTGGTGATGATTTCGGCGGAGGATCCCGCGGTCCTCAGTCTTCCGAAGCATCGGGCTCTGGTGTTATCATTTCTGCCGACGGATATATTGTAACCAATAACCACGTAGTAGAAGGAGCTCAGGAACTGGAAGTAACGCTTTCAAACAAAAGCAAGCTTCGGGCAAAAGTGGTCGGTACTGACCCTTCGACAGACATTGCAGTGATAAAAGTGGAGTCGAAAAATTTGCCTGCTGTTACTTTTGGAAACTCAGATGCTGTAAAAGTAGGTGAGTGGGTCGTTGCAGTAGGTAACCCCTTCAATCTTGAGTCTACTGTTACCGCAGGTATCATCAGTGCGAAGGGTCGTGGGCTGGGAATCATCGGCCAATCACAAAACCGCCGTTATGGTAATGCAAAACCAACCGCAGCAACCGTTGGTGATTCGCCACTGGAATCTTTTATACAAACGGATGCGGTAGTTAACCCTGGAAACAGTGGTGGTGCCCTGGTCAATCTTAAAGGGGAACTTATCGGTATCAATACCGCAATTGCCAGTCCGACAGGGAGTTTTGCCGGATATGCGTTTGCAGTTCCATCCAGCATTGTTAAAAAAGTTTCGACTGATCTGATAAAATTCGGAAATGTTCAGCGTGGATATCTTGGTATTTCACTTGACGAATTGGATAGTCGTAAAGCAGAGGAATATGGTGTGAAAGTCAATGATGGCGTATACGTTCGTGACTTCACTGAAAACAGTGCAGCAAAAGCGGGCGGAATAACCAAGGGTGATGTCATTGTCAAAGTGGATGGACTGAATACGCATTCGATTCCGGAACTTCAGCAGTCTATTGGTCTTCACAAACCTGGCGATAAAGTGGTTGTCACTGTAAATCGTAATGGTGTTGAAAAAGATCTTAATGTGACGTTACGTAACCGGACCGGTGGCTCTGACGTGATCAAACGAGATGAGTCCGCAGCTGTTATGACGACGCTAGGTGCACAGTTTGGCAACCTAACCGATCAGGAAAAACAACGCTTAACCCGTTATAAAGTCGACGGAGGTGTCAAAATCCTCTCAATCGACGGAGGTAAATTGGCAAGAACCGGTGTTGAAGAGGGTTTCATTATTACAAAAGTAAATGGAAAGCCTGTTAAATCGGTAAAAGAGCTTGAAGCTTCACTTGCCGGAAAATCTGAATCTATGGTTCAATTTGAAGGATTATATGCTGATGCCCCCTATGATGTTTATTCATTCGGATTCAGAATGTAATGAATTTGGTTGAGCGATAAGTTATATAATATATACAAAAAGGGTCCCGGAATCAATGAGGGCACTGAAAAAGTCTTTTGAAATTAGAAGTTAAAAAACGGGCAGATCCTTTGGGTATTCTGCCCGTTTTTTTGTATTTTAAGGTAGATTTAGAAGGATCACTTCGATGTTAGCCCAGCAACAAAAACTTGTTCTCAGTTCCTATTCCAGGTCTCTATGATTTGATCATCCCTAAGGACAATTTACTTCGTAAGATCAGCGAATTGATAGATTTTACATTTATCTATCAGGAACTGGTTGACAAATATTGTTTAAGTAATGGGCGTACTGCAGA
>Ga0308159_1000334_pt1 | contig 123776 bp, 101 predicted proteins | sample PhyCR1_FD_201040 | JGI IMG/M metagenome (GOLD analysis project Ga0308159, IMG submission 201040) | Phyllosphere microbial communities from UC Gill Tract Community Farm, Albany, California, United States - DLSLC.R1 | ecosystem: Host-associated > Plants > Phyllosphere > Unclassified | place...
CTGCACCCAAGTCGCGATTTGTGTCGTCTGGACTGTCGCGCGCTTAGAAGCAAGATCAAAAGCCAACGCTTACGCAGATCTTCAATCCTGACGCAGTACCTGTGGGAGACGCCGGAGGCCACGACGGCAGCGAGGCGGTGGGTCAGCCAGGACGTTATTTACTGAAATACCGCTTCGTCCGATCGCGGCCCGGGCTGTCGCACAGCTCCAGCAGTTCCCACAGGGTTCCGTGTACAGCTGGAAATCTGGATACTCCACGTAATCGCGGCGCGGCTGATTGGGCTCTGGCGTGAAGCCGGAGCCCAATCAGTGCCACTACCGAATCCGTGCTGAGGACTCATCACCCCGATAGAGGCCCAAATTAAAAGGCCTCCAGCTCTTTTCCGGACCGGGGCTTTCGGCTAATGTGGCGCCCCCGCTCTGGAGCCCCCCATGCCGCGCCGTCCTGCCTGGTCCCTTTTTGCCTATCAACTGATCGAGCCCGATGAGCAACTCGACCTCTTCGCGTGCCAGGAAGTTCGTGTGCATCTGGCCGCGAGGCAACTGGAACTGGCCGGTTCCGCTGACCGCACCCTGTGCGGGAGCCTTCTGCCTGCGCAACCGCGCTGGTCCAACGTCGAACAGGCCATTTACCAGGACGAGCGCCTCTGCCCCCTGTGCCGCGCAATCATCGATGCGCAACGTCGGGGCTGGAACCCCATCTGGCCGGAACTCGACACCGGCGAGTAAGCCGTCGCGCCTACTCCCGAAGCCCCTTGCGTGCGTGTACAATCGCGCCTATTCAAGCCTCCCGTTTACCCAAGGATTCCCCGGATGTTGTCGCGCATTCCAGCTTTCGCCCGCTGTCTGTCGCTAGCTGCACTGTGTGCGGCCGGCCCTGTCTCCGCCCTGGAGTTCCCGTTGCCGCCGCCAGGCGAGGACATCATCGGCTCGGTGCAGACCGTCACCGCCAAGTACGAAGACACCTTTGCCGACCTGGGCACCCAATACGATCTGGGTTATCTGGAAATGATCGCCGCCAACCCCGGCGTCGACGCCTGGCTGCCGGGCGCCGGTACCCAGGTCATTCTGCCGACCCGCTTCATCCTGCCGCCGGGCCCGCGTGAAGGTATCGTCATCAACCTCGCCGAGTACCGTCTGTACTACTACCCGAAGGGCAAGAACGTGGTCTACACCTTCCCGCTGGGTATCGGCCGCGAAGGTTGGGGCTCTCCGGTTTCCACCACCAAGGTGACCGCCAAGACCCCGAATCCGACCTGGACCCCGCCTGCCTCGGTCAAGGCCGAGCACGCCGCCGATGGCGATATCCTGCCCAACGTGGTGCCGGCCGGTCCCGACAACCCGCTGGGGCCGTTCAAGTTCGGTCTGGGATTGCCGGGCTACCTGATCCACGGTTCGAACAAGAAGTTCGGCATCGGCATGCGCACCAGCCACGGCTGCTTCCGCATGTACAACAACAACGTGCTTGAAATGGCCGACATGGTGCCGGTGGGCACTACCGTGCGCATCATGAATGAGCCCTACAAGTTCGGCGTCAGTGGCGGCAAGGTGTACCTTGAAGCGCATACCCCTCTGGACGAGAGCGGCAATCCCTCGGTGGTCGACAAGCACACCGCCGTTATCAACGCGCTGCTCAAGCGTGAAGACCTGGCCAACAGCCTGCGGATCAACTGGGATGAAGTGCGTGACGTGGTCGCTGCCGAAGACGGCATGCCGGTCGAGATCGCGGTGCCTGGCGTTGCCGCACCGGTAGAGAACAGCGCGCCGGTCACGCTGCAGTAAGCTGACCTGACGCTGATACCCGTTCACCTGGCTCTGGAAACAGGGCAGGGTGAACGGGTTTTTTATTGCCTTGAAAATCCTTCGCGAACAGATGTTCAGAGAAGGACGACAGGCAACAAAAAAGCCGATCCGAAACCGGATCGGCTTATCAATAATCCCGAGGGATTATTACTTGCGGCTTGCCTTGTCCAACATGCGCAGAGCGCGCTCGTTGGCTTCGTCAGCAGTCTGTTGAGCTTTCTGAGCAGCAGCCAGAGCTTCATCAGCCTTGCGATAGGCTTCATCAGCACGAGCTTGCGAACGAGCGGCTGCGTCTTCAGTTGCAGTCAGACGAGCTTCGGTTTCTTTGGAGGCGCTGCTGCAACCGGTAGCCAGAACTGCGGCCAGGGCCAGAGCAGAGAATTTCAGAACGTTGTTCATCGTGTTCCCCTTAAAGGACTTCTATCAAATTAGTCATCTCTCGAAAATGAGAAAATGACCGGCGTACATACTACCCATTGTTTGTAGTAAGTAAACGGACTAAGCGCAAGAACCGCATAAAATTCTTTGCTTTGAAAGTGTTCCGTGCAATTCCTCACGCTTTTTATCTGGAAAAAACCTAGCGCTGTCAGACGAATACGTCTGTCAGTGAGGCATGGGCGGACGGTCCGACCGACAGACTCCGGAGAAACTCCAGAGGATCGGTCGAAACGCTTGCGACCCTTGTCCAGGTTACGTTGAACCGCGTTACAGCCTTTTTTGTATAGACGAAGATCGGCGAAGATGCTTGTTTAGCGGTGCTTAAAGTGACTTTGCCGAACAATCCACGTCTCAATGGACATTCGTCGGCGATGACAGGTTCAACGGTTCATACCGGTCAGATGTGCGGCAGCGCATTTTCCTGTTGATTCACTTGAGCAGATTCGATAATGGCGCCTACTATTTGCAGGTGCTCATTTGTCAGAGAACAGCCTGGCTCTTCTCGGTGTCCAAATCAGGCACGGGGTGGCGTAGAAGGCAGTATTGCTGGCGTGGCGTCAGAGGCGCACGGCCCGCAGTTGCGTTCATCTGCCTGTAGAGGTTCCTTCGCCGGAAAAACATCGGTAAGGTAGGGGTCAAATTCCAAGACCCGCGAGGAGTAGTGATGAGCGAGGCGTTGTCTATCCACCATGACGAGACCGGTCACCAGTTCGAGATCAACATCGACGGTCATCGTGCCTATCTGACGTATATGGATCTGGGGAAGCAGACCCTGGATATCTATCGTACGTTCGTTCCCAATGCTCTGCGGGGTCGAGGCATAGCCGCAGCCCTGACTGAAGAGGCACTCGATTTTGCCGAGAGCAGGGGTTACACCGTGATTCCGTCGTGCTCGTATGTAGAACGTTACATGGAACGCAATCAGCGTCAGGCCGCCAAGATCTGATGACCAGGGTCTACAGTTGGTAAAGCGGTCCGCCGCAATGAAAAACGCCGAGCAGTTGCTCGGCGTTGTCGTTTCCGGGCTTCGGATCAGCCGCGGTTACGCTTGGGCAGCACGTCCTTGAGCTTGGCATGCATGCCGCGCAAGGTTTTTTCGGTGCTCTCCCAGTCGATGCAGGCGTCGGTGATCGATACGCCGTATTGCAGGTCCGCGAGGTCCTTCGGAATCGCCTGACAGCCCCAGTTCAGGTGGCTTTCCACCATCAAGCCGATGATCGATTCGTTGCCTTCCAGGATCTGGTTGGCGACGTTTTCCATGACCAGTGGCTGTAGCGCAGGGTCCTTGTTGGAGTTGGCGTGGCTGCAGTCGACCATGATATTCGGCTTGATCTTGGCCTTGTTCAGCGCCTGTTCGCACAGCGCAACGCTGACCGAGTCGTAGTTCGGCTTGCCGTTGCCGCCACGCAAGACCACGTGACCGTAGGCATTGCCCTTGGTGGTGACGATCGACACGCCACCTTCCTGGTTGATGCCCAGGAAACGGTGCGGGCTGGAAACCGATTGCAGGGCGTTGATGGCAACGGTCAGGCCGCCGTCGGTGCCGTTTTTGAAACCGACTGCCGAGGACAGACCCGAGGCCATTTCGCGGTGAGTCTGGGATTCGGTGGTGCGCGCGCCGATGGCCGACCAACTGATCAGGTCCTGCAGATACTGCGGAGAGATCGGGTCCAGCGCTTCGGTCGCGGTCGGCAGGCCTTTTTCTGCCAGATCCAGCAACAGCTGACGACCGATGTGCAGGCCGTCCTGAATCTTGAAGGAGTCGTCCAGGTACGGGTCGTTGATCAGGCCTTTCCAGCCCACGGTGGTGCGCGGCTTTTCGAAATAGACGCGCATGACCAGATACAGGGTATCGGACACCTCGGCGGCCAGGGCCTTGAGGCGTTCGGCGTATTCGTGAGCGGCCTTGATGTCGTGGATCGAGCACGGCCCGATCACGATGAACAGGCGGTGGTCCTTGCCATCGAGAATGTTGCGGATAACTTCGCGGCCCTTGCTCACGGTGGCCTGGGCGGCTGCGGTGAGGGGGATTTCGCGCTTGAGCTGATCCGGAGTGATCAGTGTCTCGTTGGAGGCAACGTTGAGGTCGTCAATCGGTAAATCAGCCATCGTGTTACTCATCAGGTCACGGATGCTGGCCGCCAACGTCCCCGTGCGGCGGAGCCGAGCATTATTGAGCGCAACGGGGGAGCCGAACCTTAACGCGTTAGGCCGTACTTCGACAATGGGCAAACGCCGCTTTCGTCCAGCCGGGGCGGGTTTCCCGGGACTATTTGTCATCAGGCACTCGCATCGACGGCCCCGAAGATTGCAAACCGGCGCGTGTGTCCGGATATAGTGTACGGCAGACCTTGGGGAGATCGACGTGGATCAACTGCAACTGACGGATTTTGACGTCGATCAGCAACTGCTCGCGCTGCCGGGCGTGTCGCTGCTTATATTCACCAGCGTGGGCTGTTCCAGTTGCCGTTGGGCGCGGCACCATTTGCCCGAGCTATCGCTGCCGCTCGACAGACTGTGCTGGATCGACGCCGAGGAAAGCGGCGGCGCTGTGCAGCGCTACGGGGTTTTTCACTTGCCATCGTTGTTCATCGTGCGCGATGGCGAGTTCTACGGCGCGCTGCGCAGCAAGTTGTCAGCCGAAGCCATTATTACCGGACTCGATCAGGCGCTCAGTCGCGCGCCTGACGAGCTGCCTTGAACGGGGGAAACATGAGCGAAACGATCAAGAAGCCGCGCATCGGCATTATCGGCACCGGCGCCATCGGCGGCTTTTACGGCCTGATGCTGGCGCGGGCCGGCTATGACGTGCACTTTCTGCTGCGCAGCGAGTTCAGCGCGGTGTCGCAAAACGGCCTGCGGCTGGACAGTCAAGTACACGGCGTTCTGACCCTGGATAACGTTCAGGCGTATTCCTCGGCGGCGGATATGCCGGCCTGTGACTGGGTATTGGTCGGGGCCAAGACCACCGGCAATAACGGTGTTGCTCCGGCGATCATTCAGGCCGCGGCGCCCAATGCCAAAGTATTGATGCTGCAGAACGGTCTGGCCGTCGAGGATGAGCTTCGCGCGTTGCTGCCTGACTCGCTGCATCTGCTGGGTGGCCTGTGCTTCATCTGCGTTCATCGCACCGGGCCAGGGCAGATCGCCCATCAAGCGTTCGGCGCAGTCAATATCGGCTACCACAGCGGCCCGGCCGCTGACGCTGCTGCGAGCCTTGCGATCGTTGAAGAGGGCGCTGCGCTGTTCCATGCAGCGGGTATCGAATCGGTGGCCATGGACAATCTGGACAAGGCCCGCTGGCAAAAGCTGGTGTGGAATGTGCCGTACAACGGCCTGTCGGTACTGCTGAATGCCAGCACCACGCCGTTGATGGCTGACCCGAACAGCCGCGAGTTGATTCAGGGGCTTATGGCCGAAGTGGTGCAAGGCGCCCAGGCCTGTGGCCATGTATTGCCAGATGGTTATGCCGAGCAGTTGTTCAAGGTCACCGGCCACATGCCGGACTATCGCCCGAGCATGCACCATGACTTCAGCGAAAAGCGCCCGCTAGAGCTGGAGGCCATCTACGCCAAGCCACTCGCTGCGGCGTTGGCGGCGGGTTGCGACATGCCGAAGATACGGGCGCTTTATCATGCGCTGGCGTTTATCGATCGCGGGAATCGTTGAGCGCACTGATGCGATTCTGATGGTTCTGGGGGAAATAACCGATGGCCAATGATCTGACCATGAAAGCCGCGGGCGGCAAGCTGGTGCTGGCGATTTCGTCGCGAGCGCTGTTCGACCTGCGTGAAAGTCACGCTATCTACATGGCTGACGGCGTCGCCGCCTACCGGCAATATCAGATCGACCATGAAGACGAAGTGCTGGAGCCTGGCGACGCTTTTCTGCTGGTGGAAAAGCTGCTGAGCCTCAATGCCAGTCTGAGCCAGTCGCGGGTCGAGGTGATTCTGGTGTCCCGCAACAGCGCCGATACCGGCCTGCGGGTGTTCAACTCGATTCAGCATTACGGCCTGGACATTTCTCGCGCTGCATTCGTTGGCGGACGTAGTCCGTTTCCTTATCTTGCTGCGTTTGGCAGTCATCTGTTTCTCTCGACCCACGCCGAGGACGTGCGCAGCGCGCTGGATGCCGGTTTTGCGGCGGCGACGATTCTGTCGGGCGGCGCCCGGCGTGCCGCCAGTGCCGAGTTGCGCATCGCGTTCGACGGCGATGCGGTGCTGTTTTCCGACGAGTCCGAGCGGGTCTATCAGTCCGGAGGGCTGGAAGCCTTCCAGGCCAGCGAGCGGGAAGCTGCACGTCAGCCGCTGCCTGGCGGCCCCTTCAAGCCGTTTCTGGCGGCGTTGAATCTGTTGCAACGTGAGTTTCCTGAAGAGTCCTGCCCAATCCGTACCGCACTGGTCACCGCGCGTTCGGCCCCGGCGCACGAGCGGGTGATCCGTACATTGCGTGAATGGGATATCCGTCTGGATGAGTCGCTGTTTCTCGGTGGACTGGAGAAATCCGCGTTTCTGGAGGCGTTCGCCGCCGATGTCTTTTTCGACGACCAGCCGGGCCACTGCGAGAAGGCGCGCGAAGTCGTGGCGACTGGCCACGTGCCCCATGGCATCAGCAACGAGCTAAAACAGTGAACCTTTAGACCTGAAAGGTGTATCAAACCGGCCGATTCGTCCGCGCGCTGCTACGCTCAGTGGTGTCTGTGCCTGTTACGGCTGCCTGGAGGTCACATGATTCGCTCGATGCTGTATGCCACGGACCTCGGTCTTTATGCGCCTTATGTCCTGCAGCATGCACTGGCCCTGGCCAGGACTTTCAATGCCGAGCTTCACGTGATCCACGTTGTCGAGCCCATGGGAAGGTTCGCCGAGTCCCTGCTGCAGAGCTATCTGGCCGAGGATGTGCTCAGGGAATTGCACAGCGAAGGGGTCAACATTGTGATCGAGGGGATCGAGCAGCGGGTGCTCGACAGCTTCCGTGAAGAGCTGGGTGAGGACAATCAAGACCTTGAATTGATTCGCAGCGTGCGCGTGGTCCAGGGGGACCCGTCCAACGTGATACTGGAACAGGCGCAGAGGCTTGAAGTCGATCTGCTGGTGGTCGGCAGTCACAGCCATAGCGCGCAGGGGGACACGCTGATCGGTCGCACGGCTGCGCGGGTTCTGCAGCTTTCCGAAGTGCCGGTGTACATGGTACCGATGCTGCAGAACCGCACTGGGGCCTGAGTGCGAAGGGGGAAACGTCGAGCGCGCAAAAAAAAGCAGCGTGCCATTACCGTTTAAAAGTGATAAAAAGTTCTATCTTTGCCTTCCTGACCATTAGTCCAGTTATATACCGTCGCTGATGCCCGTGGCGTCTTCCGGCTTTGAGGGATACATATGAAGCTTCAACAATTGCGCTACATCTGGGAAGTGGCGCACCACGACCTCAACGTTTCAGCGACGGCGCAGAGCCTGTATACCTCTCAACCGGGTATCAGCAAGCAGATCCGGTTGCTCGAAGACGAGTTGGGCGTCGAGGTTTTTGCGCGTAGCGGCAAGCACCTGACACGGGTGACGCCGGCGGGGGAGCGGATCATTACCACGGCAGGAGAAATCCTGCGCAAGGTCGAGAGCATCAAGCAGATCGCGCAGGAGTTCTCCAACGAGAAGAAAGGCACCCTGTCGATAGCCACCACGCATACCCAGGCGCGCTATGCATTGCCGCCCGTCATCAGCAACTTCATCAAGCAATACCCGGATGTAGCGCTGCACATGCACCAGGGGTCGCCCATGCAGATCGCTGAAATGGCCGCCGACGGCACCGTCGATTTCGCCATTGCTACCGAGGCGCTGGAGTTGTTCGGCGATCTGGTGATGATGCCGTGCTACACCTGGAACCGCTGCGTGGTGGTGCCTCAGGGCCATCCGCTGACCAAGCTGCCGAAGCTGACCCTGGAAATCCTCGCCGAATACCCGATCGTGACCTACGTCTTCGGTTTCACCGGGCGCTCGAAGCTGGACGAAGCCTTCAGCCATCGCGGCCTGACCCCCAAAGTGGTGTTCACCGCAGCCGACGCCGACGTCATCAAGACTTATGTGAGGTTGGGGCTGGGGGTGGGCATCGTCGCCAAGATGGCGGTCGATCCGAAGCTGGACAGCGACCTGGTGGTGCTGGACGCGAGCGAGCTGTTCGAAGCCAGTATCACCAAGATCGGCTTCCGTCGCGGCACATTCCTGCGCGGTTTCATGTGCGATTTCATCGAGAAATTCGCCCCACACCTGACCCGCGATGTCATGGCCAAGGCGATCCAGTGCCATAACAAGCAGGAACTGGAAGAACTCTTTGAAGGGGTGGTCCTGCCGGAGCATTGATACGCTGTAGCCGTCCGGCCGGGCGGCTACAGATTTGCGGCAGACCCGGATTTTGAGTTGAACACCAACCCTGTGGGAGACGCCGGAGTTGTGCGACGGCGTCTCCCACAGAGATAGCGTCGGGATTGCAGATCTGCGTTCGCTTGGGATCTTGATCTTCATGGGCGACAGTTCGGACGACACAAATCGCCACTTGGGTGCAGGCTGGGCACAGGTGGCGCGGGCCCACGGAGCGTCGGTAGCGATTTGAAGGGCGCCACCGCCGGCAAACGGAACGCCGCCCGGCCGGACTGCTACAGAGTAAAGGGCATCAGGCTTTCCCGATCAAATTCCCCGAATGCAGTCCGCATTCTTTCTGCGTCGCTTCTTCCCACCACCAACGGCCTTCGCGCTCGTGCTGATTCGGCAAGACAGGGCGTGTGCACGGCTCGCAGCCGATGCTGATGAAACCGCGTTCGTGCAGGCTGTTGTACGGCAGCTCCAGCATGCGGATGTAATTCCACACGTCCGCACTGCTCATCTGCGCCAAGGGGTTGAACTTGTACAGGGTACGCTCGGGTGTCGAGAACGCGCTGTCGATCTCGACCACGGCCACGCTGTTGCGGGTGCTCGGGCTCTGGTCGCGGCGCTGGCCAGTGGCCCAGGCCTTGACGTCGGTCAGCTTGCGGCGCAGCGGTTCGATCTTGCGCACGCCGCAGCATTCGCCATGGCCGTCCTTGTAGAAGCTGAACAGACCCTTCTCCTTGACGAAGGGTTCGAGCTTTTCGCGGTCAGGGGACACGATATCGATGGCGATCTTGTACTGCTCGCGGACCTGATCGATGAAGCGATAGGTCTCCGGGTGCAGGCGGCCGGTGTCGAGGCTGAACACCTTGACGTTCTTGTTGATCTTCCATGCCATGTCCACCAGCACCACGTCTTCAGCGCCGCTGAAGGAAATCCACAGCTCATCACCGAAATGCTGAAACGCGAATTTAAGGATGTCCTGGGCGGACTTGTTGGCGTAGGTCGCGGCGATCTCGGCGACGTCGAAGGGATGGCTCATCAGGCGGCTTCCTGGTCAGATTGGCGCTTAGGCGCTCGTAATGGCGCAGATGGTAACAAAAACTTTCATCGATTTGCCTGAAACCTGCGTTTGCATGGCTCTGTGCCGGGTGGTTAGAGTGCTGCCTTGCAACGGTCTTCCGACCGAAATACACAAGGAGTGAGCTGTGGAAATTGCCTGTCTTGACCTGGAAGGTGTGCTGGTCCCGGAGATCTGGATCGCGTTCGCCGAAAAAACCGGCATCGAATCGTTGCGCGCCACCACCCGCGATGTTCCCGATTACGACGTGCTCATGAAGCAGCGGCTGCGCATTCTCGACGAACATGGGTTGAAGCTGTCGGACATTCAGGAAGTGATCGGTACCCTCGAGCCGCTGGACGTAGCGGTAGAGTTCGTGAACTGGCTGCGCGAGCGTTTTCAGGTGGTGATTCTCTCCGACACCTTCTACGAGTTCTCCCAGCCACTGATGCGTCAATTGGGCTTCCCGACGCTGCTGTGCCATCGCCTGGTGACGGACGAAACAGGTCGGGTCAGCAGTTATCAACTGCGCCAGAAAGACCCAAAGCGCCAGTCCGTGCTGGCGTTCAAGAGCTTGTACTACCGGGTAATTGCAGCTGGCGACTCGTACAACGACACCACCATGCTGGGTGAGGCCGATGCCGGGATCCTGTTCCATGCGCCGGATAACGTGATTCGCGAGTTTCCGCAGTTCCCGGCGGTGCACACCTTCGAGGACCTGAAGCGCGAATTCATCAAGGCCTCGAATCGGGAATTGAGTCTGTAAGGTTTCGAGGCTCGGCGGCGTGTTGGGGCCGTGCCTGTTTATCCTGGGAGAGAGCTTGCTCGAGAATGCGGACTATCGGTCAATACTGCAGCGTCTGACTTGACGCATTCGCGAGCCAGCTCCTTCCCACAGGATGTTTGATCACGCGTCCAGTGTTCACAACCCTTCCAGCGTCTGCATCAACACCCGGACCTTGGTAAAGGTTTCCTGGTATTCCGATTCCCACTGTGAATCGGCAACGATGCCGCCGCCGCCCCAGCAGGCGATCTGCCCGTCCTTTGCCAACAGGCTGCGGATAGCGATGGAGCTGTCCATCTCGCCACGCACGTCCAGATACATCAGCGAACCGCAATACAGGGCCCGACGGCTGGGCTCCAGCTCGTCGATGATCTGCATCGAGCGGATTTTCGGCGCCCCGGTGATGGAGCCTCCGGGAAAGCTGCCGCCGATCAGGTCCAGCGCATCTTTGCCGTCCGCCAGTTCGCCCGTCACGACGCTGACCAGATGGTGCACATTCGGGTAGCTTTCCAGGCTGAACAGCTCCGGCACTTTCACCGAGCCAATGCGGCAGGTGCGACCCAGATCGTTGCGCAGCAAGTCGACGATCATCAGGTTTTCCGCGCGGTCTTTCTCGCTGGCCAGTAATTCTTCGGCGTAGGCCGCATCGTCCGCTGGATTCTGGCCACGAGGTCGCGTGCCTTTGATAGGGCGGGTCTCGACCTGGCGCTGGCTGACCTTGACGAAGCGCTCCGGCGAAAGGCTCAGCACCGCATCGCCCTCGGGAAGGCTCAGATAGCCGGAAAAGGGCGTCGGGCATGCCTCCCGCAGAGCCTGATAGGCGACCCAGGGATCACCGCTGTAACTTGCCCGAAAACGCTGGGCGAAGTTCACCTGATAGCAGTCACCCGCCTCGATATACCCATGAATGCGCTCGATGGCGTCGCGGTACTGATTGGCGCTGATGTCAGTCTTGAAGGGTGCGGTCAGGCTGAACGTCGCATCCGGCGAAGCTGCATGCTCCGACGCTGTATCTTTGGAAATCAGCGGGTGCCCGAACAGATCGATCAGGCGTTGGCGCTCGTCGTCAGCCAGGTGCGGATGGAACACCAACTGGCTGGTGCGCAGTTGGTGATCGCTGATCAGTGCCCAGGCGTACAGCCCAAGCCCGGCAGACGGCAGGTGCAGATCGTCGACGGCTTGCGTGGGCAAAGGCTCCAGCAGACGGCCGAAGTCATAGGCGAGGTAGCCGATCAAGCCACCGGCAAACGGCAGCGGGTTGCTTTCCGGCAAATCAGCCTCACCCAGGCGGGCGACACTGGCGCGCAAGCGCTGAAGAAACGCCGCGCCGCTTTCGTCTGTGGCAGGTGCCAGAGTTTCCAGCGGCCACGCGCTGAAAATGTCGAAGCGGCCCCGATCGGCATCCGGCCGGCCGCTGTCCAGCAACACGGCCCCCGGTGCGTGGCGAATGATCGAGAAGTAGCCGGTCGGATCAATGTGGTAGGCGATCGGGTGTACGAAACAGATTGGCATTCGAGGTAAATCAGTCAGGGCGCGCGGAGGGCGATTGTAGTCTTCCGGTAGGTTAAGTCCTAGAGGGATGTAGGAAGTCAGCACCGCAATGGCCCATTTTGTGCGCGGGGCATCAGACGTGCCCGAATAACTCCTGGACGAACCTGACCCTTTGTTCCGGGCTGTCGTGGCTGCCTTCGGCCGCCAGTTGTTCCAGGCGCTGCTCCACCGCGAGGGTGCGATGAGTCAGGCCGCAGTCGTTGGCAATCTGGATATTCAGGCCGGGTCGGGCGTTGAGTTCCAGGATCAACGGGCCGCGATCCTGATCCAGCACCATGTCCACGCCGATGTAGCCCAGTCCGCACAGTTCATAGCACTCGGCCGCCAGGCGCATGAAACCGTCCCAGTTGGGGAGCTGCACGCCGTCCACGGCATTGGTGGTGTCAGGGTGCTTGCTGATGATGTTGTTCAGCCAGGTGCCGCGCAGCGTCAGGCCAGTGGCAAGGTCGACGCCGACACCGATGGCGCCCTGGTGAAGGTTGGCCTTGCCACCGGACTGTCGGGTGGGCAGGCGCAACATGGCCATCACCGGGTAGCCCATCAGCACGATCACGCGAATGTCCGGGACGCCTTCGTAACTGATGCTCTTGAAGATCTGGTCCGGGGTGACCCGGTATTCGATCAATGCACGGTCGCGATGACCGCCCAGTGAGTACAGCCCGGTAAGAATGCTGGAGATCTGATGCTCGATCTCGTCATGGCTGATGATGCGCCCGGACACGGTGCGAAAACGCTCTTCGAAGCGGTCGGCGATCACCAGAATGCCGTCGCCACCCGCGCCCTGCGCCGGTTTGATCACGAAATCGCTGCGCCCGCCGATGATCTCGTCGAGCTTTTCGATCTCCTTCTCGGTGGAAATGACCCCGTACATTTCCGGCACGTGAATGCCGGCGGCGATAGCCCGTTCCTTGGTGATGATCTTGTCATCGACGATGGGATAGAGGCTGCGCTTGTTGTACTTGAGCACGTAATCGGCGTTACGCCGGTTGATGCCCATGATCCCTTTGGCCTCCAGGGCCTTCCAGGTTTTCCACCAGCCGATCATTTGACGTTTTCCCGTTCGGCGTCTTCCTTGAGGAAGGCCTTGAAGCGGATGAGTTCGGTCAGGCGGTAGCCACGATAGCGACCCATGGCCAGCATGAAGCCCACCAGAATCAGCAGGATAGCCGGGAAGGTGAAGACGAAGTAGATGAACTCCGGCACGCTCATGATGATGTGGGCCAGGGACGCTGCGAACAGCGTGCCGACGGCCACTTTCATTGCATGGCTGGCGCCGCGTTCTTCCCAGGTGATCGACAGGCGTTCGATGGTCATGGTCAGGATTACCATCGGGAACAGCGCCACCGACAGCCCGCGCTCCAGGCCGAGCTTGTGACTGAACAGGCTGATGGCAGCGATCAGCACCACCACGAACGTCAGCACCACCGACAGGCGCGGCAGCATCTGGAGTTTCAGGTGCTCGAGGTAGGAGCGCAGCGAAAGCCCCAGCGCGGTGATGATGGTGAACAGGACGATGCCGAACCCGAGCTGGGTCTCGCGGAACGCCAGGGCAATCAGCACCGGGGTGAAGGTGCCCAGGGTCTGCAGGCCGATCAGGTTGCGCAGGATCAGGATCACCAGCACGCCGATCGGGATCATCACCATGATCATGAATGTCTGCTGGGTTTGCAGCGGCAGGCCGTACAGCGAATATTCGAGGAAGTCGGCGTCAGTGCTTTCGTCGGTCAGCTTGGCCAGGCGGATGGCGTTCATTTCGCTGTTGTTGAGGGTGAAACTGACCGCAGCCTTCTTGCCGCCCTCGACCGTGATCAGATTGTCGTCGCCGATCCACCACAACAGGCGATCCTGTGGCAGCCCGGCCTCGCCGTTTTCCGGGTTGAAGTACAGCCAGTCCTTGCCATTGAAGCTGCGCAGCCACAATTCGGGCGTTTGCGGTTGGTCGGCGACCAGGCGAATGGTGTGGACTTTCTCTACCGGAACGTGAGCGATGGACAGCAGGGTTTCGGTGATGCGTGCCTTGTTCTGAACCGAGGTGTCACCGGCCAGCAGCAGCTTGACGTTGTCGTCGCTCAGATTGTTGACACGTTTGATGGCTTCGCTGACGAAGGTTTCGACATCGGCCGAGTGTTGGCGAATGGGGGCGAGGAGGGCGTCGGCGGCGATTTTTTCCGGCCCCTCGACGGCGATGCTGTCGCGGAAGATCGGGCCTTTGACCTTGGCCTTTTCGGCGCTGTAGCGCTTGGTCAATACCAGGCGGTAATACAGGGTCTGGTTGCCGTTGGCGCGACGGGCTGACCAGGTGACCTTGCGGTTGCCGTCGGCGCGGTTGACGTTCACGCCGTAATTGTTGGAGATGAAGCTTTCATTGAGGCTGATGTAGTCGCGGGAGAGTGGTGGTACATACATCTGCACCTTGACCGAATCTTTGGGGTTGGCGACGAACTCGACCTTGGCGTCGATGTTCCACAGGTCGTCGGTTTCGTCTTCGGTCACCGGGATGCCGAGCACCAATATCTGATAGGCCGTGATCGCGATCCCCAGTGCCACCAGGGCTGTGATCAGGATTTTCAGATGGAGGGTAAGAGAGCGCATGTAGTTACTCTGCGGTTTGGGCATCAGTGATGCAGGCAGGCTTGCCCGCAGCATATTTAAGGCTTGGGTCGACCAGCGCGTCGAAGTGTTTCAGGGCTTCGGAGCCAATCAAAAGCGGGTATTGGAATGCACTTCGGTCGGTCAAGTTCACTTCTATGGTTCGCGAAGTGTGGCCCATGCACACATCGAGGCTGATCACCGGTCGCGAGGTGTACTTCTTTTCGTCATCCGGATCGACATCGCCGGCCCGGCGCTTGATCTTGCTGACCCGCGCAAGCGGCCGCTCGATAGGGTGTTCGTGGGCGTCATCGATTGCCAGATAAAAGCGTACCCAGGACTCGCCATCGCGTTTGAAGCGCTTGATGTCACGTGCGCTGAGGGAGGCGGTCTTGGCGCCGGTGTCCAGCTTGGCCGCGACCTGCAGGTCGATCCCCGCCAGATCCGCATATTCGTTCAGGCCATAAACGGTCTTGCTGGCAGCCGCGCAGGCATGACTGAACAGCAGGCCGGGCAGGTACAGGCTCAAAAGGAAGAGTAGAGGATGGCAGCTCATAGGTCCTGGCGCGGTGAAGGAAACACAAGGGTAAGGATTGGCTTGCGCCACGGCCAGCTTGGACGTTGCGGGTCGCCTGCCGCAGCAGGCAAATGCGGACGGCATTCTAGCATGAAGCTTTTATGGCGCCAGCGAAGGGCGTGGCCGACTTGCTTTGTAGGAAAGCTCCTAAGACTTAGGGGTTATTAGAAGATTGTCGACAATCCTTAAATTGTCTTTGACTGTGTGGCATCAATTCGCTAGTTTTAGCCGCATTCACATGAAAGGTGTCGACAATGCTGGATGCCATCGAAACTGCAGCCGTCACTCAAGTCGATTCGGAAACCCTGTCCGAAAACGTGTTTCGGCGGATTCAGGCCGCCATCGTCAAAGGCGATATCGCCCCTGGCAGCAAGATTTCCGAGCCTGAGCTGGCGCGCACCTATGGCATCAGCAGGGGGCCGCTGCGTGAGGCGATCCACCGCCTTGAGGGGCAGCGCCTGCTGGTTCGCGTTCCTCACGTCGGCGCCCGGGTGGTTTCGCTGAGTCACGCCGAGTTGGTGGAACTCTACGAGATTCGCGAATCGCTGGAAGGCATGGCCTGTCGTCTGGCCGCCGAGCGCATGACGGTCGAAGAGATCGCCGAACTACGGCACGTGCTGGAAACCCACGAGCGCGACACCGCGTTTCAGGCCGGCGTCGGTTACTACCAGCAGGAAGGCGATTTCGACTTCCACTATCGGATTATTCAGGGGGCGCGCAACAGCACCTTGACCCAGATGCTCTGCGGCGAGCTTTACCAGCTGGTGCGCATGTACCGCATCCAGTTTTCCACCACGCCCAACCGCCCGCGCCAGGCCTTCACCGAACATCACCGCATTCTGGACGCCATCGCCGACCGTGATGGCGAACTGGCTGAATTGTTGATGCGCCGCCACATCGGCGCGTCGAAACGCAACATCGAACAGCGCTATCAAGAACAGGATCATCAAGCTACTACTGCCCGAGGTGAACAATGACTTCAAGAACGACTCCCGGCCAACGTTTCCGTGACGCCGTGGCCAGCGAGCATCCATTGCAAGTGGTCGGCGCAATCAACGCCAACCACGCATTGCTGGCTCAGCGTGCGGGTTTCAAGGCTATCTACCTGTCCGGTGGCGGTGTCGCGGCCGGCTCTCTGGGGGTACCGGATCTGGGCATCACCGGCCTGGACGACGTACTGACCGATGTGCGCCGCATCACCGACGTCTGCGAGTTGCCGCTGCTGGTGGACGTGGATACCGGCTTTGGCGCCTCAGCGTTCAACGTCGCGCGCACGGTGAAATCGATGATCAAGTTCGGTGCGGCCGCCATGCACATCGAAGATCAGGTCGGCGCCAAGCGTTGCGGCCATCGCCCGGGCAAGGAAATCGTTTCGCAGCAGGAGATGGTCGATCGCATCAAGGCCGCAGTCGATGCGCGCACCGATGACAGTTTCGTGATCATGGCGCGTACCGATGCGCTGGCAGTCGAAGGTCTGGAATCGGCGCTGGATCGCGCAGCGGCGTGCATCGAAGCGGGCGCCGACATGGTCTTCCCTGAAGCCATCACTGAGCTGGAGATGTACAAACTGTTCGCCTCGCGGGTGAAAGCACCGATCCTGGCCAACATCACCGAATTCGGCTCCACGCCCCTGTTCACCACCGATGAACTGAAATCGGCGGAAGTCTCGCTGGTGCTTTACCCGCTCTCGGCATTCCGTGCCATGAACAAGGCCGCCGAAAACGTGTACACCGCGATACGCCGCGATGGCACGCAAAAGAATGTTGTCGACACCATGCAGACCCGCATGGAGCTCTATGAACGCATCGATTACCACGCTTTCGAACAGAAACTGGATGCGTTGTTTGCGCAGAAGAAATCGTAATCACTGAATTGCCGATTCCCTGAAAAATTACAAGATTGGAGAGAGCAATGGCTGAAGGAAAAGTATTGAGTGGCGCTGGCCTGCGTGGCCAGGTAGCCGGGCAGACTGCCCTGTCCACTGTTGGCCAGGCAGGCGCCGGGTTGACCTACCGTGGTTATGACGTACGTGAACTGGCCGCCGATGCCCGTTTCGAAGAAGTCGCCTACCTGTTGCTGTACGGCGACCTGCCGACTCAGGCGCAACTGGACGCTTATCTGAGCAAACTGCAGAAGCTGCGCGATTTGCCGCAAGCGCTCAAGGAAGTACTGGAGCGCATTCCTGCCGACGCCCACCCGATGGACGTCATGCGCACTGGCTGCTCCATGCTGGGCAATCTGGAGCCGGAAACCAGTTTCGAACAGCAGCGCGATGCCACCGACCGCCTGCTGGCCGCGTTCCCGGCGATCATGTGCTACTGGTACCGTTTCAGCCACGATGGCAAACGCATCGACTGCGTGACCGATGAAACCTCCATCGGCGGCCACTTCCTCAAGCTGCTGCTGGACAAGACCCCAAGCGAACTTCATCGCAAGGTGATGGACGTTTCGTTGATCCTGTACGCAGAGCACGAATTCAACGCCTCGACCTTCACGGCCCGGGTCTGCGCGTCGACCCTGTCAGATCTGTTCTCCTGCATCACCGCCGCGATCGGCACCTTGCGTGGCCCGCTGCACGGTGGCGCCAACGAGGCGGCGATGGACATGATCGAGAAGTTCTCCTCCGCCGAAGAAGCGACCAGAGGCACGCTGGCCATGCTGGAGCGCAAGGACAAGATCATGGGCTTCGGCCACGCGATCTACAAGGACAACGACCCGCGTAACGAGGTCATCAAGGGTTGGTCGAAGAAGCTCGCGGACGAGGTGGGCGACAAGGTCCTGTTTCCGGTCTCCGAGGCCATCGACAAGACCATGTGGGAGCAGAAGAAGCTGTTCCCCAACGCCGACTTCTACCACGCCTCGGCTTACCATTTCATGGGTATCCCGACCAAGCTGTTCACGCCGATCTTCGTCTGCTCGCGCTTGACTGGCTGGGCCTCTCACGTGTTCGAGCAACGCGCCAATAACCGCATTATCCGTCCAAGCGCGGAGTACATCGGCGTCGAGCAGCGCAAGTTCCTGCCAATCGAGCGCCGCTGACTGGGAAAAGGCGAACTCCACGGGGTTCGCCACCCTTCAAAACCTACCGTGATTGAGTCCAGCGTATGAACACTGAATACCGCAAACAATTGCCTGGCACCTCGCTTGACTACTTCGACGCCCGTGCGGCAGTCGATGCCATCAAACCTGGCGCCTATGCAACGCTGCCTTATACCTCCCGCGTGCTCGCCGAAAACCTGGTGCGCCGCTGCGACCCTGCGACGCTCAAGGCCTCGCTGACCCAGTTGATCGAACGCAAGCGGGATCTGGATTTCCCGTGGTTTCCCGCTCGCGTGGTGTGTCATGACATTCTCGGCCAGACCGCGCTGGTCGATCTGGCAGGCCTGCGCGACGCCATCGCCGATATGGGCGGCGATCCGGCGCAAGTGAATCCGGTGGTCCCGGTGCAATTGATCGTCGATCACTCGCTGGCCGTCGAGCGCGGCGGGTCCGATCCCGACGCGTTCGAAAAAAACCGCGCCATCGAAGACCGTCGCAACGAAGACCGTTTCCACTTCATCAACTGGACCAAAAAGGCGTTCAAGAACGTCGACGTGATCCCTCCGGGCAACGGCATCATGCACCAGATCAACCTGGAGAAAATGTCTCCGGTGATCCAGCTGCGTGACGGCGTGGCGTTCCCTGATACCTGCGTCGGCACCGACAGCCACACGCCGCACGTCGATGCGCTGGGCGTGATCGCCATCGGTGTGGGCGGCCTGGAAGCCGAGAGTGTGATGCTCGGTCGCGCATCCTGGATGCGCCTGCCGGAAAGCGTCGGCGTCGAGCTGACGGGCAAGCTGCAACCGGGCATCACTGCCACCGACATGGTGCTGGCACTCACGGAGTTCCTGCGCAAGCAAAAAGTGGTCGGTGCATGGCTGGAGTTCTTCGGTGAAGGTGCTTCGGCACTGACCCTGGGCGATCGCGCCACCATTTCCAATATGGCGCCGGAATACGGCGCCACTGCTGCGATGTTCTACATCGACCAGCAGACCATCGATTACCTCAAACTCACCGGCCGCGAAGACGATCAGGTGCAACTGGTCGAGCACTACGCCAAGACCACCGGCCTGTGGGCCGACAGCCTGAAAGGCGCGCAATACGAGCGTGGCCTGACCTTCGATCTGTCCTCGGTGGTGCGCAACATGGCCGGCCCGAGCAACCCCCACGCTCGCGTCGCGGTGTCGGATCTGGCGAGCAAAGGCATCTGCGGCCAATGGGAAGAAATTCCCGGCCAGATGCCGGACGGCGCGGTGATCATCGCCGCCATCACCAGTTGCACCAATACCAGCAACCCGCGCAACGTGATCGCCGCAGGTTTGCTGGCGCGCAATGCCAACAAGCTGGGGCTGATGCGCAAACCCTGGGTCAAATCCTCGCTGGCGCCAGGTTCCAAGACCGTTGCGTTGTATCTGGACGAAGCAGGGCTGACTTCTGAGCTTGAGCAATTGGGCTTCGGCGTCGTGGCGTTTGCCTGCACCACCTGCAACGGCATGTCGGGTGCGCTGGATCCCGTGATCCAGCAGGAAATCATCGACCGCGACCTGTACGCAACCGCCGTGTTGTCGGGCAACCGCAACTTCGACGGGCGGATTCATCCCTACGCCAAACAGGCGTTTCTTGCCTCGCCGCCACTGGTGGTTGCCTACGCCATCGCCGGTACCATCCGCTTCGATATCGAGAAGGATGTGCTGGGCATCAGCGCAACCGGCGAAGAAATTCGCCTGAAAGATATCTGGCCGACGGACGAGGAAATCGATGCCGTGGTCAAGGCGTCGGTCAAGCCGGAGCAGTTCCGTCAGGTGTACATTCCGATGTTCGCGATCCACGAGGATACCGGGCCCAAAGTCGACCCGTTGTATGACTGGCGTCCGATGAGTACCTATATCCGTCGTCCTCCTTATTGGGAAGGCGCGCTGGCGGGCGAGCGTACCCTGAAGGGCATGCGACCTCTGGCGGTATTGCCGGACAACATCACCACCGATCACCTGTCGCCGTCCAACGCCATCATGCTCGACAGCGCTGCGGGCGAGTACTTGGCAAAAATGGGCCTGCCGGAAGAAGACTTCAACTCGTACGCGACCCATCGCGGCGATCACCTGACGGCGCAACGCGCAACCTTTGCCAACCCCAAACTGTTCAATGAAATGGTGCAGGACAACGGCAAGGTCAAGCAGGGTTCGCTGGCGCGGGTCGAGCCGGAAGGCAAGGTCACGCGGATGTGGGAAGCCATCGAAACCTACATGGAGCGCAAGCAACCGCTGATCATTGTGGCAGGCGCTGATTACGGTCAGGGTTCGTCCCGCGACTGGGCCGCCAAGGGAGTACGTCTGGCGGGGGTCGAGGCCATCGTCGCCGAAGGTTTCGAGCGCATCCACCGCACCAACCTGGTCGGCATGGGGGTGTTGCCACTGGAGTTTAAACCGGGTACCAACCGCACGACGCTGGGCATCGACGGCAGCGAAACCTTCGACGTCATCGGCGAACGCACCCCGCGTGCCACGCTGACGCTGGTGATTGAGCGCAAGAATGGCCAGCGTGTAGAAGTGCCGGTCACCTGCCGTCTGGACACGGGCGAAGAGGTGTCGATCTACGAAGCGGGTGGCGTGTTGCAGCGCTTCGCTCAGGATTTCCTCGAATCGTCGGCCGTCGCCTGATGTGATTTATAAAGGAAAACGATTTCATGGCTCATACAGCACAAATCAAGATCCCCGCGACCTACATGCGCGGCGGGACCAGCAAGGGCGTTTTTTTTCGTCTGGAAGACCTGCCTGAGGCCGCGCAGGTGCCTGGCCCCGCGCGTGACTCCTTGTTACTGCGCGTGATCGGCAGCCCCGACCCCTACGCCAAGCAGATCGATGGCATGGGTGGTGCGACCTCGAGCACCAGCAAGACGGTGATTCTGTCGAAAAGCATCAAGGCCGATCACGACGTCGATTACCTGTTCGGTCAGGTGTCCATCGACAAACCGTTCGTGGACTGGAGCGGCAACTGCGGCAACCTCTCGGCTGCGGTCGGGCCGTTCGCCATCAGCAACGGCCTGATCGACGCCAGCCGTGTGCCGCACAATGGCGTGGCGGTGGTGCGGATCTGGCAGGCCAACATCGGCAAGACCATTATTGCCCACGTACCGATGACCAACGGCGCGGTGCAGGAGACCGGTGATTTCGAGCTCGATGGCGTGACGTTTCCCGCCGCTGAGGTCCAGCTGGAATTCATGGACCCAGCCGCGGAGGAAGAGGGCGCCAGTGGCTCGATGTTCCCGACCGGCAATCTGGTGGATGAGTTGGAAGTGCCCGGTGTAGGCACGTTCAAGGCGACGATGATCAATGCCGGGATCCCGACCATTTTCGTCAACGCCAGCGATATCGGTTACACGGGTACCGAACTGCAGGACGTGATCAACAGCGATCCGAAGGCGCTGACCATGTTCGAAACCATCCGTGCCTACGGCGCCGTGCGCATGGGGCTGATCGGCAACGTCGACGAAGCCGCCAAGCGTCAGCACACGCCGAAAGTGGCATTCGTCGCAACGCCCTCCGAGTATGTGTCGTCAAGCGGTAAGCGCGTCACGACGCAGGATGCCGATCTGCTGGTGCGCGCCATGTCGATGGGCAAGTTGCACCACGCAATGATGGGCACGGCGGCGGTGGCGATTGGCACGGCGGCTGCCATTCCCGGGACGCTGGTCAACCTTGCCGCCGGTGGTGGCGAGCGCAGCGCGGTACGTTTCGGCCATCCTTCGGGGACCTTACGTGTAGGCGCTGAGGCTGAAATCGTCGACGGCGAGTGGTCAGTGAAGAAAGCCATCATGAGTCGCAGTGCGCGGGTATTGATGGAAGGCTGGGTCAGGGTGCCGGGGGATTGTTTCTAAGAAGCGGTTTCTCGCATCAATAACAAGCCCTGTAGCTGTCCGGCTCCGGGCGCAAGCGCTTCTGAAGGCGCCACTGCCGGCAAGCCGGGCTGCTACAGGGTGTAAGTGTTATTTGAAACGCCGTTCAACGCCTTTTTCCACTAACACCTTGGCCGAGATCTCCTCGACGGAAAAGTGCGTGGAATTGATGTTCGGAATGTTCTCGCGGCGGAACAGGTTTTCCACTTCGCGCACTTCGAATTCACACTGGGCAAAACTCGAATAACGGCTGTTGGGCTTGCGTTCGTGACGGATGGCGGTCAGCCGATCCGGGTCGATGGTCAGGCCGAACAGCTTGTTGCGATGCTGTTTCAGCGCGGCCGGAAGCTGCAGGCGTTCCATGTCATCTTCGGTCAACGGATAGTTCGCCGCGCGGATGCCGAATTGCATGGCCATGTATAGACAGGTAGGCGTCTTCCCACAGCGCGAAACACCTACCAGAATGATGTCGGCCTTGTCGTAATAGTGGGTTCTGGCGCCGTCGTCGTTGTCCAGCGCGAAGTTCACTGCCTCGATCCGCTCCATGTAATTGGAGTTGTGGCCGATGGAATGTGATTTGCCCACCGAGTAGGAGGAGTGTGAACTAAGCTCCTGCTCGAGCGGGGCCAGGAAGGTTGAGAAGATGTCGATCATGAAGCCATCGGAGGTTGCCAGGATCTCGCGGATGTCCTGGTTGACGATGGTGTCGAAGATGATCGGACGGACCTCGTCTTTCTCGGCGGCCTTGTTGATTTGCTGGACCATGGCCCGGGCTTTCTCGACGCTGTCGATGTAGGGCCTGGTGAACTTGTTGAATGTTATGTTTTCAAATTGCGCCAACAGGCTCTGACCAAGGGTTTCGGCAGTGATGCCGGTGCCGTCGGAGATAAAGAAAGCGGATCGTTTCATTTGCGCCCTGGGCCTTAAGCTGGTGACGATTCTTGGATATCATAGGCGGGCTTGCGTGCCATGACTGGCCGCATTCTAGCTTTATTTCAAGATTCAGCGTTTTCCGGATCCAGACCACCAGTGCGCCGAATCGCTTTTTTCCTGTGATTCAGGCACCAAAGCTTTTCCCAACAACAAATCGGTTAGTGGAGAGATCACCTTGGTAGAGTACGTAGTTTCCCTCGATAAGCTCGGCAAACATGATGTTGAGCACGTGGGGGGCAAGAACGCATCCCTCGGCGAGATGATCAGCAACCTGGCGGGCGCAGGCGTTTCCGTTCCCGGTGGCTTCGCCACTACAGCTCAGGCCTATCGTGATTTTCTTGAGCAAAGTGGTCTGAACGATCAGATTCACGCGGCACTCGATGCCCTGGACGTCGACGACGTCAACGCACTGGCAAAAACCGGCGCGCAGATTCGTCAGTGGATCATGGAGGCTGAATTTCCCGAGAAGCTCAACGCCGAGATCCGTACTGCCTTCGCCGAACTCTCGGCCGGCAATCCGGACATCGCCGTTGCCGTGCGTTCTTCCGCCACCGCAGAAGACCTGCCTGACGCCTCCTTCGCCGGTCAGCAGGAAACCTTCCTCAACATCCGTGGCGTCGAAAACGTGATCCGCGCAGCGAAAGAAGTCTTCGCTTCGCTGTTCAACGACCGCGCCATTTCCTACCGCGTACACCAGGGTTTCGATCACAAGCTGGTGGCGCTGTCCGCTGGCGTGCAGCGCATGGTGCGTTCCGAAACCGGTACCGCTGGCGTGATGTTCACCCTGGACACCGAATCCGGTTTCCGTGACGTGGTGTTCATCACCGGCGCCTACGGCCTGGGCGAAACCGTCGTACAAGGCGCGGTCAACCCGGACGAATTCTACGTTCACAAGAACACCCTTGAAGCCGGTCGCCCAGCGATCCTGCGTCGCAATCTGGGCAGCAAGGCCATCAAGATGATCTACGGCGAAGAAGCCAAGGCCGGTAAATCGGTCAAGGTGATCGACGTTGAAGCGGCGGATCGCGCGCGTTTCTGCCTGTCCGATGAAGAAGTCAGCAACCTGGCACGCCAGGCGATGATCATCGAGAAGCATTACCAGTGCCCGATGGACATCGAGTGGGCCAAAGATGGCGACGACGGCAAGCTGTACATCGTTCAGGCGCGTCCTGAAACCGTGAAGAGCCGCAGTTCGGGCAACGTCATGGAGCGTTACCTTCTTAAAGAGAAGGGCACCGTTCTGGCCGAAGGCCGTGCCATCGGTCAGCGCATCGGCGCCGGCAAGGTGCGGATCATCAAGGACGTGTCCGAAATGGACAAGGTTCAGGCCGGCGACGTGCTGGTCTCCGACATGACCGACCCGGACTGGGAACCGGTAATGAAGCGCGCCAGCGCCATCGTCACCAACCGTGGCGGTCGTACCTGCCACGCAGCGATCATCGCCCGTGAGCTGGGTATTCCGGCGGTCGTGGGTTGCGGCAATGCCACCGAGCTGTTGAAAGACGGCCAGGGCGTGACCGTTTCCTGCGCTGAAGGCGACACCGGTTACATCTTCGAAGGCGAGCTGGGTTTCGACATCAAGCAGAACTCTGTCGATGCCATGCCGGAACTGCCTTTCAAGATCATGATGAACGTCGGCAACCCGGATCGTGCCTTCGACTTCGCCCAGCTGCCAAACGCCGGTATCGGTCTGGCGCGTCTGGAATTCATCATCAACCGCATGATCGGCGTGCACCCCAAGGCGCTGCTGAACTACCCGAACCTGCCGCTGGACATCAAGGAAAGCGTCGACAAGCGCATCGCCGGTTACAACGACCCGGTCGGTTTCTACGTCGAGAAGCTGGTCGAGGGCATCAGTACCCTGGCTGCAGCGTTCGCGCCGAAGAAGGTCATTGTGCGGCTGTCGGACTTCAAGTCCAACGAATATGCGAACCTGATCGGCGGCAAGCTGTATGAGCCGGAAGAAGAAAACCCGATGCTGGGCTTCCGCGGTGCTTCGCGTTACATCAGCGAAAACTTCCGCGACTGCTTCGAGCTCGAGTGCCGCGCCCTCAAGCGCGTGCGCAACGAGATGGGCCTGACCAACGTCGAAATCATGGTGCCGTTCGTGCGCACCCTGGGCGAAGCGAGTCAGGTGGTCGACCTGCTGGCTGAAAACGGTCTGGCACGCGGCGATAACGGTCTGCGCGTGATCATGATGTGCGAGCTGCCGTCCAACGCCCTGATGGCTGAAGAATTCCTCGAGTTCTTCGACGGTTTCTCCATCGGCTCCAACGACCTGACCCAGCTGACCCTGGGCCTGGACCGTGACTCCGGCATCATCGCGCACCTGTTCGACGAGCGTAATCCTGCGGTCAAGAAGCTGCTTTCCAGCGCCATTCAGGCCTGCAACAAGGCTGGCAAGTACATCGGCATCTGCGGTCAGGGCCCGTCCGACCATCCGGATCTGGCGCGCTGGTTGATGGAACAGGGCATCGAAAGCGTTTCGTTGAACCCCGATTCGGTACTGGAGACCTGGTTCTTCCTGTCCGAACAGGACGCTCCAACCTGATGCAAATCGAGTAAGATGCTGGCCCGTTTCGATGGGCCAGCGTTCTGAAGAAGGGCGGTCTCAGTGATTCCGCCCTTTTTTATGCGCCTTTTTCAGATGACAGGTTAAGCGCCGGGACAGCATCAGCGTGCTATTCCGGACAGTGCGCCATTTCAGAGTCAAGCAAGAGCGATATGCAGAGCAGCAGCAATCTATTTCCCGTGGCCTTGATCAGCGCCGAGCGACGTGGCGATCTGATCGAGGACGTGTACCGCCTCAAACCCGGCAACAGTCTGGATTTCACTGTCGAACTTGCCGTGACCCGTCTGGGTCTGGTGGCCGCGCCCGACGTGCGCGGCGTTCCAGTCATTCTGTTGCATGGCAGTTTTTCCAATCGACGCTTCTGGTATTCCCCAAAAGGCATCGGCCTGGGCGCTTATCTGGCCCGTGCCGGGTTCGATGTGTGGATTCCGGAGATGCGCGGTCATGGCCTCTCGGCGCGTAATGAGGCTTACCGGCACAACCGTGTTGCCGACTACGCGCGTTACGACTTGCCGGCGATTGCCGCCTTCGTCTGCGAGCAGACCGGGCAGACCCCGCACTGGATCGGTCACTCCCTGGGCGGGACGACGCTGGCCGCTGCGCTGGGCGGGCATTATCTCGGCGTCGATCAGGTGGCTTCCGCGGCCTTGTTCGGCAGTCAGATCACCCGCAAGTACTGGCCGCTGAAGGTGCCCCCGCTGCAGTGGAGCGCCCGCTTGCTGTTCAAGCGCTTCGGACACATTTCCGGCCCGCGCTTCAAACGCGGTCCTGAAGACGAGCCGATGGGCATTGTGCTCGAGAGCATGCGCTGGCATGGACTGTTCGGTCGTTTCGGTGACAAGAAGGACGATTGGTGGTCGGGACTGCGTCATGTCGAGGTGCCGCTGCTTTGTGTGGCGGGAGCAGGGGATCATCAGGATCCGGAATGGGCCTGCCGTGAGCTGTTCGAACAATTCGGTTCGCCGCGCAAGGCGTTTCTTTGTCTGGGGCGGGAGCAGGGCTACAGCGAAGATTTCGGCCACGTGCAGATGCTGGTCAGCAAGGCTGCGCAGACACAGGTCTGGCCGCGGGTCTCGGACTGGCTGCATGAGCAAGTTGGGCCGGTTTTTGCTGAATCAACGCTGAACGTGGCGACAACTCCTTGATTTGTGCCTTCGCGAGCATTCCTATGCCGCTGGCTTGGGGCTAAGCTACACGCCATCGAGTGGTGAAGAGGGACGGTTTGGGACACAAGACTCGTCGGTCAGGTATTTGTTCTATATAAGGAAGCATTGTGGCGGTTGGCGCGGTCAGACGTGCGTGCCACTGGAAGCCGAACCGAACAGGTTTATCTTTGTACACCATGCCTCAACTGACAGGAGTTCCCCATGCACTACATCACTCCGGATTTGTGCGACGCCTACCCTGAACTGATTCAGGTGGTCGAGCCGATGTTCAGCAACTTTGGCGGTCGCGACTCCTTCGGTGGAGAAATCGTTACCCTCAAGTGCTTCGAAGATAATTCGCTGGTGCGTGAACAGGCCGATCAGGACGGCAAAGGCAAGGTTCTGGTGGTCGACGGCGGGGGATCGCTGCGCCGCGCATTGCTCGGCGACATGCTGGCGGAGAAAGCAGCCAGGAATGGCTGGGAAGGCATGATCATTTATGGTTGCGTGCGTGACGTCGATGTCCTGGCGCAGACCGATCTCGGTGTGCAGGCATTGGCCAGTCACCCGCTCAAGACCGACAAGCGCGGTCTGGGCGATTTGAACGTGGTAGTGAGTTTCGGGGGCGTGACGTTCCGCCCGGGTGAATATGTGTATGCCGACAACAACGGCATCATCGTATCGCCAACCCCCTTGAAAATGCCGGACTGACCGGCCAAGACAGGACAGCGAATGTTCGATGAGACCAACGCGCAGTGGGGGCTGGTACATGCCCTGGTACTGGACGGTAAAGGCGGGGCGCGTTCAATAGCTCGAACCGAACTGGATAGCCTGCAACTGGAGCCGCACGAAAGCGTGTGGCTGCACTGGGATCGCAGCCACCCGCAGACCCAGACCTGGCTGCGTTCGGCCAGTGGTCTCAGTGAATTCGTCTGCGATCTGATGCTTGAAGAAAACACCCGCCCACGCTTGCTGGCATTGCCGGGCGATGAACTGCTGCTGTTTTTGCGTGGGGTCAACCTCAACCCCGGCGCAGAACCGGAGGACATGGTTTCGGTGCGCATCTTTGCCGCCGCCCAGCGGGTGATCTCCTTGCGTCTGCGTTCGCTGCGCGCGACCGATGAGCTGATCGAGATGCTCAAAGAGGGCAAGGGGCCGAAAACCGCTTCCGAGCTGCTGGTTTACCTGGCCCAGTTGCTCACCGACAAGGTGCAGGCGGTGGTCAGCGAGTTGACCGAACTGGTCGACGACATGGAAGAACGCATAGACGCCGACGAACGGTATATGCCAGAGCATCACAACATGGTGCACATCCGCAGACGTGCAGCGGGGATGCGTCGGTTTCTGCATCCACAGCGTGAGATTTACGCGCAGTTGACCCGCAGCAAGATGCCCTGGTTCGTTGAAGACGATGCTGATTACTGGAACGAGTTGAACAATAGTCTGACGCGGTACCTGGAAGAGCTTGAATTGACCCGGGAGCGAGTGGGGCTGGTGCTTGAGGCCGAAGATAGACGCCTCAACGAGCGGATGAACCGCACCATGTACCGCTTCGGGATCGTCACCGGAATCTTCCTGCCGATGAGTTTTCTGACGGGCTTGCTGGGCATCAATGTCGGCGGCATTCCCGGGTCGGATAATCCGTACGGTTTTCTGTTCGCCTGCGTGCTGATGATCGTCGTCGCGGTGGGGCAAATGTGGCTGTTCAAGCGTCTGCGATGGGTGTGATGGGCAAAAAATACCTGTCGTTTAAGACGCAGTTTGTGACTCATGCAAAATTGCCTGCGTCTTTCAGTGACATCACGTGAGGTGCCTATGCACGACCCGTTTGAAGAATCACTGCGAGACATGCTCAATTCCTCGTCCTCCAGCCGGGACGATGACGCAGCGCTCGGGCGTGTGTTGAAGACCGCGAACCGCCAGGTCGGTGCAGGAGATCTGTTCAGCCTGCTCGGCCGCTGCTCGCAAGCATTGATGATCGCCGTGAACAACGGTTCGGCTCACGTTTCACCTGTTTCCCGTCGCAAGGCGACGATTGCCGGCAACACTTTTTCCGGTGCTCAAGACAAGGCTGATTGAATATGGAATTGGATCTCTGGACACAGAGCCTGGTTACCGCAATGACTGCGTTGTGGACCAAAGTCGCGAACTTCATCCCGAACCTGTTCGGCGCTCTGGTGGTTGTTCTTCTGGGTTTCGTGGTCGCCAAGCTGCTCGATACCCTGTTGTCCAAACTGTTGGCAAAGCTGGGTCTGGATCGCCTGATGGGCGGCACCGGCCTGACCAAACTGATCAGTCGAGCGGGCGTCCAGGTCCCGATTTCGACGCTGATCGGAAAGATCGTGTATTGGTTTGTGCTCTTGATTTTTCTGGTGTCGGCGGCAGAATCCCTCGGCCTTGAGCGGGTCTCGGCGACGCTGGACATGCTGGCGCTGTATTTGCCGAAGGTGTTCGGCGCGGCGTTGGTGCTGTTGGTAGGTGTGCTGCTGGCGCAGTTGGTCAACGGTATCGTGCGGGGCGCGGCTGAAGGTGTCGGCCTCGATTACGCAGCAGGCCTTGGGCGAATCGCTCAGTGGCTGGTGATCATCATCAGTATTTCGGTGGCGATCAGCCAGCTGGAGGTGAAAACCGACCTGCTGAACCACGTTATCGTTATCGGATTGATTACCGTTGGTCTGGCAATTGCGCTGGCCATGGGGCTGGGGAGCCGCGAAATCGCGAGCCAGATCCTGGCAGGAATTTATGTGAGGGAGTTGTACCAGGTAGGGCAACAAGTGCGTGTTGGAGAGGTCGAAGGGCAGATTGAAGAGATTGGCACGGTGAAAACCACCCTGCTGACCGATGAAGGAGAACTGGTATCGATGTCGAACCGAATCCTTCTCGAGCAGCGAGTGAGCAGCCGCTGAACCGGCAAATCTGCTAATGTATGCCGCCGCAAAATCCCGGGGAACCTCGGGACCTGGCGGACATCTACCTGACTGTCGGCACGACTTGTTTTGAATAAACCCCAATCGCCCTCACTGCGTTACGACCCCCGCGAGCTCTCCGATGAGGAGTTGGTTGCGCGCTCGCACGCCGAGTTGTTTCACGTGACTCGGGCTTACGAGGAGCTGATGCGACGCTACCAGCGGACACTTTTTAACGTCTGCGCACGGTATTTAGGGAACGATCGCGATGCTGACGATGTCTGTCAGGAGGTGATGCTTAAGGTGTTGTATGGATTGAAGAATTTCGAAGGGAAATCGAAGTTCAAAACCTGGCTCTACAGCATCACCTACAACGAATGCATCACGCAGTACAGGAAGGAGCGGCGAAAGCGTCGGTTGATGGACGCTTTGAGTCTGGACCCCCTCGAGGAAGCGTCTGAAGAGAAGACGCCGAAACCGGAAGAGAAGGGCGGCCTCGATCGCTGGCTCGTGCATGTGAACCCGATCGACAGGGAAATTCTGGTGCTACGCTTTGTCGCGGAACTGGAATTTCAGGAGATCGCAGACATAATGCATATGGGCCTGAGTGCCACAAAAATGCGATACAAAAGGGCACTTGATAAATTACGTGAGAAATTTGCAGGCATCACCGAAACTTAACTCGGAGCAAATATCTCTAACGGGCAGGCAAGTTCTGATAGACTTGCCGATGAGTTGTCCCTCGATAAGTGGGGCTGCTTTACAATCACCAGATGGGGATTTAACGGATGAAACTGAAAAACACCTTGGGCTTGGCCATTGGTACTATTGTTGCCGCAACTTCGTTCGGCGCTCTGGCACAAGGCCAAGGCGCAGTCGAAATCGAAGGCTTCGCCAAGAAAGAACAGTTCGACAGCGCTCGTAATTTCAAGAACGACGGCAACCTGTTCGGCGGTTCTGTTGGCTACTTCCTGACCGACGACGTTGAATTGCGTCTGGGCTACGACGAAGTGCACAACGTCCGTAGCGACGACGGTAAGAACATCAAGGGCGCGAACACCGCTCTGGACGCTCTGTACCACTTCAACAACCCGGGCGACATGCTGCGTCCGTACGTCTCGGCTGGTTTCTCCGATCAGAGCATCGGTCAGAACGGCAGCGGCGGTCGTAACCGCTCCACCTTCGCCAACATCGGCGGCGGTGCCAAGCTGTACTTCACCGACAACTTCTACGCCCGTGCTGGCGTTGAAGCTCAGTACAACATCGACCAGGGCGACACCGAGTGGGCTCCTAGCGTCGGTATCGGCGTGAACTTCGGTGGCGGTTCGAAGAAAGTTGAAGCAGCACCGGCTCCAGTAGCTGAAGTGTGCTCCGACAGCGACAACGACGGCGTTTGCGACAACGTCGACAAGTGCCCAGACACCCCGGCCAACGTTACCGTTGACGCCAACGGTTGCCCGGCTGTTGCTGAAGTCGTACGTGTTGAGCTGGACGTGAAATTCGACTTCGACAAGTCGGTCGTCAAGCCAAACAGCTACGGCGACATCAAGAACCTGGCTGACTTCATGAAGCAGTACCCACAAACCACCACCACTGTTGAAGGTCACACTGACTCCGTCGGTCCTGACGCTTACAACCAGAAACTGTCCGAGCGTCGTGCAAACGCCGTTAAGCAAGTTCTGGTTAACCAGTACGGTGTTGGCGCTAACCGCGTGAACTCGGTTGGCTACGGCGAAACCCGTCCAGTTGCTGATAACGCAACCGAGGCTGGCCGCGCTGTTAACCGTCGCGTAGAAGCACAAGTAGAAGCCCAAGCTAAGTAATTAGCCCCCGCTTCAAGAAAAACCCGGCCTCGGCCGGGTTTTTCTTTTACTGATGAGGGTCATTGGGGAGGAAACTTTTCGCTAAAACGCGCCAGTGATATCAAATTGGTGTCGAGCATGGCGCGCTCTTCATGGGTGCCTGTCGCAACGGTACGCCAGTCAGAACATCCCGAATGGCTGTGCGAATATTCTCTCAGCCCTTAAGCCGCTGCAGCCCTTGTGCAGAATCCCTAGCGCTGCCCAGTACATGCTTCTGACGCGCGACTTCACCGATTACCAGCACCGCCGGGCTTTGCAATTCGAAGGCCTGTGCGTCGTCCTGCATGGCCTTCAGCGAGCTGTGACATTCGCGCTGATGCGGCAACGACGCGTTCTCGATCATTGCCACCGGGGTCTCGGCCGACATTCCTCCGGCTAGCAGTTGTTCTCGAATATCTCCCAGTTTCGCGACGCCCATGTAGATGACGAGCGTGGTGCCGCTCTGCGCGAGAGCGGGCCAGTTCAGGCTGCTGTCGTCCTGAGTGTGCGCGGTCACCAGCGTTACGCCCCGGGCGATTCCGCGCAACGTCAGGGCGATGCCGCTTTGTGTGGCGCCTGCCAGGCCTGCAGTGATGCCGTTGACGATTTCCACCGCGATGCCGTGCTCACCCAGCCACTGGGCTTCTTCACCACCGCGCCCGAAGATGCACGGGTCGCCGCCTTTCAGGCGGACCACGCATTTGCCTTGTCGGGCGTAGCGCAGCATCAGGCGCTGGATGAACGATTGCGGGGTAGAGCGGCAGCCACCGCGTTTTCCCACCGCGATCACCCGCGCAGCAGGGCAGTGTTCGAGTACGGCGCGATTGACCAGATCATCGATCAGCACCACATCGGCTTCGCCCAGCGCGCGTACCGCCTTGAGGGTCAGCAGTTCAGGATCGCCAGGGCCTGCGCCTACCAGCCAGACTTTTGCATTCATGACATTACCCTCGGTGCATGGCTCGACCGCAATCGTGGCAGCGGTCAGCTGAGTTGAATTCGTTGTAATCAATGTTTGAACAGCCAGATCCACAGCAGCAGATTCAGCAGCAGCGACAGCAATGCGATGCTCCGCCATACCTTCAGTGGTTCGCGCTCCAGCAGCGGCCTGGGGCGGATTTCCAGCGTTGCCAGCTCGCCTTGTTGCAATTGCAGCAGCCATTGCTCGGCAGTCTCGAAGCGCTTTGCTGGATGGGCTTGCAGCGCTTGATCCAGATGCCGCTCCAACCACTCGGGGGCATCGGGGCGAAAACGGCTGACAGGCACGGGGTTGCCGAAGCGTCGATGCTGAAAGGCCTCGATTTCCCCATACGGATAATGGCCAGTGAGCAGGAAATACAAGGTGACGCTGGCGGCGTAGAGGTCCAGCGCGGGCGCAGGCTCAGCGCCTTCAAAGGCTTCCGGCGCGATGAAACTCGGGGTGCCAGGGACTTCTCCCGGCGAAGCGGCCGACAGCCCGGGGCAGAATGCCAGACCGAAATCCAGCACCCGCAGCACCCCGGCGTCGTCGATCAGCAGATTTTCCGGCTTGATGTCGCGGTGCACGATATTGCGCCGATGCAGCAAGCCCACCGCGCCGATCAAATCCCGCGCCAGACTCAGCCAGCGCGCCAGTTCCATCGGGCCTTGTTGCTCGAAAATTCGGGCGAGGGTTTGTCCGGGATACTCGCGCATGAGGTAGTACAGGTGCTGGCGCTCGGGCAGCGGATGAACTTCCGGAAAGAATCGCCCTGCGACCCTGCGTAGAAACCATTCCTCCAGCAACAGTGCCTGACCGGCGCCGTTTTCCTCGTGGCGAGTGTCGGGCAAGGTCTTGAGCAGCCAGCGTTGCTGCTGCCCGTCGCGCACCCGGTACAGCAGCGACTGACGGGAGTCCCCCAGGCAAGTTTCGACTTGCCAGCCCTCGAACATCTGACCCGCTTTAAGGGCCGGGGGTAATGGCCACTGCTGCAACTGCAGCAGTGTGTCACCCAGGGTGTCGGCGCCCACCTGATCGACCTGAATCAGCAGCGCGCTGGCGTTGTCCTGACTGCCCGCCAGATGTGCGGAATTGACCAGTGCCCGGACTGCGGCGTCGAGGTCATGCTGATCGTTGAGAATCGTGCGAATGTTAGCGTCATTCAATCTCGACCAGACGCCGTCGCTGATCAGCAACAGCCGCTCGCCCTGGCGCAGCTCGCCGTCGAGGTAATCCATGACCACGTACTGATCCAGCCCCAGTGCGCGCTTGAGCACCTGCTGCATGTCGGGTTGTTCCCAGACGTGATCCTCGCTGATCCTCTGCAGATTGCCTTCGAACCAGCGATACACTCGGCAGTCGCCGACATGGGCCAGGGTGAAGCGACGACCGCGCAGAACCACGGCACTGAGCGTGGTCAGCAGGCCGTTCGCCTGCAGCCAGCGATTCTGCGCCAGCAACAGGCGATCCAGGGCCTGCGCGACGCCCCAGGTTTCGGGCGTCGAGTAGTAATCCAGCGCCAAGGCCTGAAGCGTTGAGCGGGAAGCCAGGCCGCCGTCGACGCATTGGCTGACGCCATCGGCCAGCGCAAACAGATAGCCCTTGCTGGCGGCGAGCGCAGGGGCGGGGGTGACCAGGCGCGTGGCGTCCTGGTTTTCCGCCCGCGGACCGCTGGCGCTGAACTCGGCGAAGCGCAATTGCAGGCCAACCGGAGCGACCGGGTTCAACGTCAGGGGGTGGTTCATCGCGATTCCTCAGGCGAGTCAGACGCGAGCAGCCGTCACGGCTGCAGAACCCCAGGTGGTCCTCCAGCGACGTTTGACGTTCATCAGACCGAACCATGCCAGCACGCCGAGCAAGGCGAACAGCCACAGGCCCAGTTGATAATCGCCGGTGTTCTGCTTGATCGCGCCAAGGCCGGCTGCCAACAGGAAGCCGCCGATGCCGCCCGCCATACCGATCAGGCCAGTCATCACGCCGATTTCCTTGCGAAAACGCTGCGGTACCAACTGGAATACCGCGCCGTTGCCTGCACCCAGGCCAAGCATCGCAGCGACGAACAGTGCCAGTGCGGCCCAGGAACTGGGCAGGTTGAAACCCACGGCGGCGATGCAGATCGCCGCCACTGCGTACATTCCCGACAGGGTGCGGATGCCGCCGAACCGGTCGGCCAGCGCACCACCGAGGGGACGCATCATGCTGCCACCGAAAACGCAGGCGGCGGTGTAGTAGCCAGCGGTCACCGGGCTCAGGCCGTATTGATCGTTGAAGTAGCCGGGCAGGGCGCTGGCCAGGCCGATGAAGCCGCCGAAGGTGACGCTGTAGAAGAACATGAACCACCAGCTGTCACGGTCTCCCAAGGCCTTGAAATAGTCGGCCATGGATTTGGCTTTTGGACGCTCTGGCGCGTTTTTGGCCATCAGCGAGAACGCGATCAGGGTCAGCAGCAGCGGCGCGACGGCAAAGCCGAACACGTTGCTCCAGCCGAAACTGGCCGCTAGCACCGGCGCGATCAGTGCCGCGAACACGGTGCCCGAGTTGCCAGCCCCTGCAATACCCATGGCCTTGCCCTGATGCTGTGGCGGATACCATTGCGAGGCCAAGGGCAGGGCCACCGCAAACGAGGCGCCGGCCATGCCGAGAAACACCCCGAGCAGCAAGGCTTGTTCGTAGCTGTGAATGCCCAGTTGCCAGGCGCAGAGCAACGCAACGATGACGATGACCTGGCCGATGATTCCGGCGGTTTTTGGGGACAGCTGGTCAGCCAGCATCCCCATCGCAAACCGCAGAATGGCACCTGCCAGAATCGGCGTCGCAACCATGAGGCCGCGTTGCTGGGTGGTCAGGTGCAGGTCGGTGGCGATCTGTACCGCCAGCGGGCCGAGGAGGTACCAGACCATGAAGCTCAGGTCGAAGTAGAGGAAGGCTGCGAACAGCGTGGGTTTGTGGCCGGCTTTCCAGAAACTTGTAGTCATCTAACACCTCATCTGCAGGAAATCGTCGCGGGCGTGGGTCTGTCGCACCGTCACGGGTCAGGTCTTGCAGGCGAAGCACCAACCCGGCGCTCCACCCCGGCCCTTTCTCGGGGGCCAAAAACGCAAAAACGTCGCAACCCTGTCCGCGTCTGGCGAAGGGGTGTGCGACGTCTTTGTCGTAAGTGGGGGCAACCGCCGTTGGCTACCTGTGGGATCTATCTAGCAAGGAGCGGGCCATAAGGCCCTGACTCAATCTCTGTATCAGTCCGGCTTGCCGGCGGTCGCGGCCTTGAATTCGCTACCCCCGGCAAGCCGGACTTCTACAGGTCCGTCATTTCAAGGTGTGTGCGTTGCCAGAAGGCTTTAATCACCCCAGCAGTTCACTCATGGCAATGATCTGTTCGGCGACCTGAATCAGTTTCTGCTGACGGCTCATGGCCTGTCGGCGCATCAGGGTGTAGGCCTCTTCCTCGTTGCAGTTTTTCATCTTCATCAGCAGGCCTTTGGCGGTCTCGATGCGTTTGCGCTCGGCCAGTTGTTGGTCGCGGGCGTGCAGTTGCGCACGCAGGTCCTGATCGCTTTCGAAGCGCGCCATGGCCACGTCGAGAATGGGCTGCAGACGTTGGGCGTGGATGCCCTCGACGATGTAGGCGCTGACCCCGGATTTGATGGCCTGGCGCATGACGCCGGGGTCGTGCTCGTCGGTGAACATGACGATCGGGCGGGGCAGGTCGCGGGTCACCAGCACCACTTGCTCCATGACGTCACGGCCGGGAGACTCGGTGTCGATCAGGATCACGTCCGGGCGCACCGCCTGCACCCGCTCAGGCAGGTCGATAATCAGGCCGGACTCGTCGATCACCTCGAAACCCGCCTCGATGAGGGCAGCTTTCAGGCGTCCGACTTTCTTCGGTGTGTCGTTTATCAGCAGGATTCGCAGCATGTTGGCGTCTCCTTATTCGTCAGCGACTGGATCGGCGACTACAGGCTCGGCATCGGCCAGTGCGTGCAGTTTGAAGCTGCGGGCATAGCCGACCGGATCGCTGCCGTCCCAGACCTTGCCGTCGATCAACTGGCTGCTGCGCAGGGCCGTAGCAGGGACCTTGATGTCCAAGGCTTCGGCCGCTCGACGATAGAGCGCGAGTTGCTGCACCTGAGAAGCCACGCCCAGGTAGTCCGGGTCCTCTCGTAACAAGCCCCAACGACGAAACTGGGTCATGAACCACATGCCATCCGACAGCCATGGCATGTTGACCTCGCCCTTGCGATGGAAGCTGACCGCGTGGTGATCCTGCCAGTGATTGCCCAGCCCGTCGCTGTACTCACCCAGTAGCCGCGCTTCGATGTCTTCGACCGGGGCGTTCACGTACTCGCAGCCGCTGAGCATTTGCGCGGTGCTACGGCGATTATCGAGGCTTTCCTCGATAAAACGACTGGCCTCCAGCACCGCCATGATCAGCACCCGCGCAGTGTTGGGGTATTGCTGGACGAACTCCAGCGTGCAGCCGAGGACCTTTTCCGGGTGATCCGGCCAGATGGTCTGACTGGTCGCCAGGGTGAACCCCAGATGCTGATTCACGGCGCTGGCACCCCAAGGCTCGCCGACGCAAAAGCCGTCGATGCGTTGCGCCTTGAGGTGTTCGACCATCTGTGGCGGCGGGACCACCACGCTGTCGACGTCTTCCAGCGGATGAACGCCCTGACTGGCGAGCCAGTAATACAGCCACATGGCGTGATTGCCAGTGGGCAGCGTCTGGGCGAAGGTCAGTTTCGTCCCGCTTTGGTGCGTGCGACGGTCCAGCGCCTCAGGAGTGATCACGCCTTGATTCTGTAGCGTCGAGGAAAGGTTGATGCTCTGACCGTTCTGGTTGAGGCCCATGAGCACCGCCATATCCTTGGCTGGCCCACCGATCCCCAACTGCGCTGCGTAGACCAGGCCATAGAGGCTGTGCGCCGCGTGCAACTCGCCGCTGACCAACTTGTCGCGCAGACCGGCCCACGACGGCTGGCGCTGTAGATTGATGTTCAGGCCATAAGGCTGGGCGAATCCTTGCGTCGCGGCAACGATCAGCGAGGCGCTGTCGGTGAGGGCCATGAAGCCGACGTCGATGCTGTTCAATTCCGGCGCGTCGCTGCCGTTGACCCAGGCCAGTGGTGTGTTGAGGGTGTCATTCATGATTTCGGTTCCGCCTGAAGGGACCCTCCCGAAGAGGGGAGGACCGGCCTTCCATAAAAAAACGCCGCCTCGTCCGGGCCTGAGCCGGGACGAAAACGACGCCATTGTCCGAGGACCCGGTCCGCCGTTGGATCGGGTTCAATGAACAGAACCAAAGCAAGGCATATGCCAGCGCCGCGAGGCAGCCTGCGCAAAGTTCGCGACATGCCTCGCGCAACACCCTTGCCCCCGTCTATAATCCGCCGCTGACTTCAGCCGCAATCGAGCCGCGCCCGCCCATGTATAACCTGGCCCGCCAGTTACTGTTCAAACTCTCCCCGGAAACCTCCCACGATCTGTCCATCGACCTGATCGGTGCCGGCGGTCGTCTGGGGCTCAATGGCCTGTTCAACAAGGCGCCCGCGCGGTTGCCGGTGACGGTCATGGGCTTGCAGTTTCCCAACCCGGTAGGCCTTGCCGCCGGTCTGGACAAGAACGGTGCGGCCATCGACGGCTTCGCCCAGCTGGGTTTCGGCTTCGTTGAAATCGGCACCGTGACCCCGCGTCCTCAGCCAGGCAACCCTAAACCGCGGATTTTCCGCCTGCCGCACGCCGAAGGCATCATCAACCGCATGGGTTTCAACAATCTGGGCGTCGACAACCTGGTCAGCCGGGTGCAGGCCGCCAAATACAAGGGTGTGCTGGGCATCAACATCGGCAAGAACTTCGACACTCCGGTCGAGCGCGCGGTCGACGACTACCTGATCTGCCTGGACAAGGTCTACGACCACGCCAGCTACATCACGGTTAACGTCAGCTCGCCGAACACCCCGGGCCTGCGCAGTCTGCAGTTCGGTGACTCGCTCAAGCAACTGCTGGAAGCGCTGCGTGTGCGTCAGGAAGAGCTGACTGGCATCCATGGCAAGCGTGTGCCGCTGGCGATCAAGATCGCGCCGGACATGAGCGACGAAGAAACCGTACTGGTCGCCAGTGCGTTGCTGGAGTCGGGGATGGACGCAGTGATCGCCACCAACACCACGCTCAGCCGCGTCGGCGTCGAGGGCTTGCCCCATGCCGACGAGGCGGGCGGTCTGTCCGGTGCGCCGGTACGCGACAAGAGCACGCACATCGTCAAGGTGCTGGCCGGTGAGCTGGGCGGCAAGTTGCCGATCATCGCGGCAGGCGGGATCACCGAAGGTAAACACGCTGCGCAGAAGATCGCGGCCGGTGCCAGCCTGGTGCAGGTCTATTCGGGTTTCATCTACAAGGGCCCGGCGCTGATTCGCGAGTCCGTGGATGCCATCGCGGCGATGCCTCGATAACAACGCCTCGCCAGAAAGCCGAAACAAAAAGAGGGGTTCCGTGTGGAACCCCTCTTGGGCTTTAGCCCGCCGCCCGGATGGGACGTGCATGGTTAATGTGAAACGAAATCAAATTGTCGAAGAAATCTTGAGTCGGAATTTACCTTTGGTAATGGTGTAGTGTCAGCCGACCGCGTGAAGTTCGTTGAGTCTGTGTATACCCGCAGTGCCAGTCATACCGTCCCAGTTGTCGCCGCGTCCTTCTCGCCAGCCGTTGATCCAGGCTTGACGTACCGACGGTAGAGTAAATGGGCAAAGCTCACGGGATTTACCAGTTACGCCGTATTGATATCCGCGCGAAAAAGCTCTTTCCAACGGATCACGCTTAAGTCTTCTCATAGGGTGTTGCCCTCGTTTGTTGACTGTTATGTCCCTGGAGACCTCAGGTCGAGGTCGGGCAGAAATCTTCTGCCTTTGCATGCCCGCTGCCGGCGTCGCGGGCGTGGTGCTGTCGTCGTTGCGGCGACAGCCTGAGTTGATTTCTAACCAATGCTTGGGACGCTGTGAATGACCGTTTTGTCATAAGAGCGTCACCATTGAGGCATAAAGACCATAAGCGCTGAATCGTTTCGAGGGCACTTTTTCCGCGAGGCGCCCTGATCCGAGGGTCTTGATGAAATGTGCGAGTCGTTCTCATGTACAACTGATGGCTGATTGACGTCAGTTTTAAAACGACGAAGGGTCAGTGATGTGACTTTTTATTACTGCCGTAGTCGGGCTGAATAGTGGTTTTTTAATATCAGAATGTTCATCGGTTTGCGCTGATGGACATCACTGCCGCAGTCGAAATGTATCGTTGCGGCGGATCGGCACAACTTGTGTGCCACGCAGGCGTTCTCCATGAAAGACGTCTGCTTGAATCGGGTCGGACAATGCGTTGTCCCGCCACTCATAGCCAAAGGCTCTGGAATACCGATGTCGGACCATTACGAACTTTTCCTCACCTGCCCCAAAGGCCTCGAAGGCCTGCTCGCTGAGGAAGCCACTGCGCTTGGCCTCCAGGAAACCCGGGAACACACCTCGACCATCCGCGGCAGCGCCGACATGGAGACCGCGTACCGGCTGTGCCTGTGGTCGCGCCTGGCCAACCGTGTGTTGCTGGTGCTCAAGCGCTTCCCGATGAAGGACGCCGAAGACCTCTACCACGGTGTGCACGACATCGAGTGGGCCGACCATCTTGAACCGGACGGCACTCTGGCCGTCGAGTTCAGCGGTCACGGTTCGGGCATCGACAACACCCATTTCGGCGCCTTGAAGGTCAAGGACGCCATCGTCGACCGTCTGCGCACCTCCGACGGTTTGCGCCCCTCGATCGACAAGCTCAACCCGGACCTGCGCGTGCATCTGCGTCTGGACCGTGGCGAGGCGATTCTGTCGCTGGACCTGTCCGGCCACAGTCTGCACCAGCGCGGCTATCGTCTGCAGCAGGGTGCGGCGCCGCTGAAGGAAAACCTCGCCGCCGCCATTCTCATTCGTTCCGGCTGGCCGCGTATCGCCGCAGAGGGCGGCGCGCTGGCCGACCCGATGTGCGGCGTGGGTACCTTTCTGGTGGAAGCGGCGATGATCGCCGCCGACATCGCGCCGAACCTCAAGCGCGAACGCTGGGGTTTCTCCGCCTGGCTGGGCCACGTCCCGGCGCTGTGGCGCAAGCTGCACGACGAAGCACTGGCGCGCGCCGAAGCCGGGCTGGCCAAACCGCCATCGTGGATTCGTGGTTATGAAGCCGACCCGCGTCTGATTCAGCCCGGCCGTAACAACGTCGAGCGCGCCGGGTTGTCTGAATGGATCAAGATCTATCAGGGCGAAGTCGCGACCTTTGAGCCGCGTCCGGACCAGAACCAGAAAGGCCTGGTGATCTGCAACCCGCCGTACGGCGAGCGTCTGGGCGATGAAGCGAGCCTGTTGTACCTCTATCAGAACCTCGGCGAGCGCCTGCGTCAGGCCTGCCTGAACTGGGAAGCGGCGGTGTTCACCGGCGCCCCGGACCTGGGCAAGCGCATGGGCATCCGCAGCCATAAACAGTACGCGTTCTGGAACGGTGCGCTGCCGTGCAAGCTGCTGCTGATCAAAGTCCAGCCGGACCAGTTCGTCACCGGTGAGCGTCGTACCCCGGAGCAGCGCCAGGCCGAGCGCGAGCAAGCCGCCTACGATCAGACCCCGGACGAGCCGCAAGAGCGCAAGTTCAACAAGAACGGCAACCCGATCAAGCCCACGCCTGCCCCTGCGCCGGTGATCGAGCAGCCGCGGTTGAGCGAAGGGGGGCAGATGTTCGCCAACCGCCTGCAAAAGAACCTCAAGGCCATGAGCAAGTGGGTCAAGCGCGAAGGCATCGATTGCTACCGCGTCTACGATGCCGACATGCCGGAATACGCCATGGCCATCGACCTGTACCACGACTGGGTTCACGTCCAGGAATACGCCGCGCCGAAGTCCATCGACCCGGAAAAGGCCTCGGTTCGCATGTTCGACGCATTGGCGGCCATTCCTCAGGCGCTGAACATCGACAAGAGCCGCGTGGTGGTCAAGCGTCGTGAGCGTCAGAGCGGCACCAGACAGTACGAACGTCAGAGCGCCCAGGGCAAGTTCAACGAGGTCAACGAGGGCGGCATCAAGCTGCTGGTCAACCTGACCGATTACCTGGATACCGGTCTGTTCCTCGACCATCGCCCGATGCGCATGCGCATCCAGAAAGAAGCGGCCGGCAAGCGCTTTCTCAACCTGTTCTGCTACACCGCGACCGCCAGCGTGCACGCGGCCAAGGGTGGCGCGCGCAGCACCACCAGCGTCGACCTGTCGAAAACCTACCTCGACTGGGCGCGACGCAACCTGTCGCTCAACGGTTTTTCGGACAAGAACCGTCTGGAGCAGGGCGATGTCATGGCGTGGCTGGAAAGCAGCCGCGACGAGTACGACCTGATCTTCATCGACCCGCCGACCTTCTCCAACTCCAAACGCATGGAAGGGGTGTTCGACGTGCAGCGCGATCAGGTGCAGTTGATCGACCTGGCGATGGCGCGTCTGGCCAGCGGCGGCGTGCTGTATTTCTCCAACAACTTCCGCAAGTTCCAGCTGGAAGACAACCTCGCCGAACGCTATGTGGTCGAGGAAATCACCCAGCAGACCATCGACCCGGATTTTGCCCGCAACGGGAAAATCCATCGCGCCTGGAAGATCACCGCCCGCTGAACCGCTTCAGGCGCTGACCTTTCCCGGTCGGCGCCTTGAAGGCGTTATAAACAGGGCGACACACAGCACTAGGCAAACTAATGGCGAATAGCTATAAGTGAGGTCTGGCCACGTGTCGCGGCAACACTTGGCGTCATGAGTTCTGCGTATGTCGTCGAATCAGGCAAGCGCCAAGATTCTTGGCCTCATCAATGAAGACACCTCGTCCTGGGTGGTGGCAGTGCTCGTGTTTTGCGCGGGTGCAGTGCTCACCGCCCTGTTGGCGCTGACCAACGTCGAGTTGTATCAACGTCAGTTGCGCCAACGCTTCGAGTTGCTCGCCAGCGAGCGGGTCAGTCGCATTCAGGAGCGTCTCGACGGCCAGTTGCAACGTCTGGACAGCCTGCGCCGATTCTTTGTCTATTCCGATGAAGTGTCCCAGGAAGAATTCAACGGTTTCGCCAATCCCATGCTCATCTGGACCCAGGCTTATTCCTGGGCGCCACGGGTGCTTGATGCCGATCGCCTGCAGTTCGAGGCGTCGGCGCAGGCCGATGGCGTGCCAAGTTATGCCGTGCGGGAAATGGACGAAGCGGGCGGGCTGCGGACTGCGGGTCATCGAGCGGCTTATTTTCCGGTGCGCTACACACAAAGCCGCAGCACCATGCCATTGCCCACCGGCTTTGACGTCGACTCTGAGGACGCCCGCCACGCAACGCTGCAACAGGCGCTGACGACCGGAAACATGGCCGCGTCGCCGCGCATGAATCTGGTGGGCCTTGAACAGGAAAACCGCAATGGCGTGCTGTTGGTGGCGCCAGTGTTGTCACGGGACCGAATGGGGACCGAGCACTCGGGGGTGCTCGAAGGTTACGTGATGGCCGTGATCAGCCTGCGCAAGCTGATGGCCGAAGGTCTGCCGCAGCAGGATCTGGATAACCTGGCCCTCAGGCTGTACGACCTGACCTCGCCGCAGACCCCGGATTTGTTGTATCAATCGAACGCCAGCGCGGTGCCCGGTGATTTGCAGTTCGGCACGGCGTTGACCTTCGCGGGTCGCCACTACGCCTTGCAGATTCGTCCTACCGCAGCCTTTATCGGCGCCAATCCGTCGAGCACCGACAGCGTGGTGGTGCTCGGCGCGTTGCTCAGTTTCATGCTCAGCGCCTTGCTGTACGCGCTGATCAGTCAGCGTCAGCGGGCTGTGCGTCTGGTGGAGCAACGTACGGTGCAACTGCGCCAGCGTGAACAGCAGCTGCGCAGTGCCCATGGTCAGCTGCGCAACGTGCTGGACGCTGCGACGCAGGTGGCGATCATCGCAACCGATCTGGAAGGGGTCATCACCACTTTTAACATTGGCGCCGAAAAGATGCTCGGCTACAGCAGTGCAGAGGTCTGCGGTGCCCTGACGCTGCGCCAGTTGCACCTGCCGGCGGAGCTTGCCGAGCATGTGTCCGAGTTGACCCAGCGTTACGGGCGCTCCATCAAGGCGGGCGAAGCGATGTTGGTGGAGGCGGTGGAAGAGCATGGGCATCAGGCCCACGACTGGACGTTCGTGCGTCAGGACGGCAGCCACCTGCGGGTGAACATGCAGGTCAGCCCGGTGCTTGATGAACAGGATCAATGGATCGGCTATCTGGCGGTATGCCTGGACATCACCGAGCGCAAGCGGGTGGAGGAAGAGCTGCGCACCATGTCTGTGACCGACGCGCTGACCGGGGTCTATAACCGCCGCTATTTTCAGGAGCGTCTGCAGGCCGAATTGTTGCGAGTGGAGCGCCACGGCGGGGTTTTTGCCGTGGTGATGCTCGATATCGATCACTTCAAATGCATCAACGATCAACTGGGGCACGCGGTGGGGGACCACGTGCTGCAGGCGATCTGCGCACGGCTGTGTCACCGGCTGCGACGCAGCGATGTGTTCTGTCGCCTCGGGGGCGAAGAGTTCATGGTGCTGTGCCCGGACACCGACGGTGACCAGGCTTACGCACTGGCCTCCGAGTTGTGGGCGGCGTTGCGCGCCGAGCCGGTCGACGGGGTAGGTCGTGTGACCGCCAGTTTCGGTATCGCCAGTTGGCGCAAAGGCGAGGGCGGCGACGCCTTGCTGCTGCGGGCGGATTCAGGGGTGTATGCCGCGAAGCTGGCCGGGCGCGACCGGATCGAGCCGGAGTTGGTGTAGCGGTTGCTGGGTGTTCGTCAGTGATCCCTGTAGCCGCCCGGCCGGACGGCTACAGGGAAGGGGCGGCAATGCCCTTAGGCGCTCATCGTCGGCGGCAGCTCCATCAGTTTGTCGAGGGTGATCGGCAGATCGCGGATGCGCGTGCCGGTGGCGTGTGACACGGCGTTCGCGACAGCCGCTGCCAGCCCGGTAATGCCAATCTCGCCAATGCCCCGGGCGCCGAACTCGTTGAGCTCATAGTCGGGATAATCGAGCAGGATCACGTCGATTTCCGGTTGGTCGGCATGCACCGGCACCACGTATTCGGCATAGTTGTTGTTGACCGGCATGCCGTCGCGCTCGTCGAAATCGGTGGCTTCGAACAACGCCATGCCGACGCCCATGACAATTGCCCCTTCGACCTGATTCAGCGAGGTCTTGTGGTTGATCACCTTGCCCACGTCAATCGCGCTGACCACCCGCGCCACGCGCAAGCGAGAGATGCCCGGATCCCAGCGCACCTCGACGAAATGCACGCCGAACGAACGGAAGGAATGCTTGCTGGTGTCGTTCATCCCGGTCTTCGCTTCGCCAAAGGCGCTGGACTGTTTCTGCGCCTTGAGCACATCGGCAATGGCGAAAGTCTTTTCACCGCTCTTCAACTGGCCTTGTTCGAAGCTGATCTGATCGGCCTTGGTTCCGGCAAACACACCTTTTGGCGCGGCAGAGAAGGCCTTCAGCTGCTCGATGGCCTGCCGCGTGGCTTCGGCAATCGCCGGCAGCACGCTGGCTGTGGCCCAAGAGCCGCCCGACACCGGCGCCGGCGGGAATGACGAATTGCCCAGCTCGACCTCGATCTTGTCCAGCGGGATGCCGGTGATGCTGCTGACCACCTGCGCGACGATGGTGTAAGTGCCGGTGCCGATGTCCTGCACGCCGCAGATCGCGTAGGCGGTGCCGTCGGCGCGCAAAGAGACCTGCGCCTCGGCCGGGGTGCGATAAGCGTCCCAGTTACAGGCCGCCATGCCGTAACCGATGATCTCGGTGCCATCCTTCATCGAACCCGGCTTGGGGTTGCGCTTGCTCCAGCCGAAGCGTTCGGCGGCCTGATCGATGCACTCCTGCAGATGGTTGCTGGACCACGGCAGATTCTGGCTCTCGTCGCGTTCCGAAACGTTGAGTTTGCGAAACTGCAAGGGGTCCATGCCGATCTTGTCGGCCATCTCGTCCATCGCCGATTCCAGCGCGAACAGGCCAGGCGCAGCGCCGGGCGCGCGCATCGAGGTCGGCGTGCCGCGATTTGTCTCGATGATCTTGTGGGTCACCTGCACATTGGCGCAGCTGTACAGGCTCTTGGTCGAGGTGCCGCAGTTTTCCTTGTACGGGTCGGTGAACGAGGTGGTATTGATTGACTCGTGGCTCACCGATACCAGCTTGCCCTTGTCGTCGGTGGCCAGGCGCAGGCGCTGCCGGGTTTGGGGACGGTGCCCGGTGGTTGTGAACATCTGCTGGCGCGGGACCACCAATTGCACCGGTCTGTTGAGCACCTTTGCGGCGCCACAGGCTGCCACCGAGTGGGGCCAGATCCACAGCTTGCTGCCGAAGCCCGAGCCAATGAACGGGGCGCGTACTTCGACCTTTTCCGGTATCAGGCCAAAGATCTTCGCCAACGAGTTGCGATGGGCGACCACCCCTTGGGAGGCCTCATAGACGATCAGTCGACCGTCCTCCCAACTGGCGACGGTGGCGTGCATTTCCATCGGGTTATGGGTTTCGACAGGCGTGGTGTAGGTCGCGTCGATGCTGTGGGCGGCGCTGCCGAATGCCCCGGCGGCATCGCCCCGGTTGTGGTTGGGGCTGCCGTCCTGCAGCTTCCCCGCTTTCATGCCCTGTTCCAGGTTGGCGACGGCGTCGGTCTTGCTGTAGCTGACCTTGATCTTGTAGGCCGCCGCCCTTGCGTGTTCGAAGGTGTCCGCAACCACCAGGGCGACGAATTGCCCGGCGTAGTAAACGGTGTCGTCCTCGAACGGCAAACGGCTCTCGTCGGACTTGGCGGCCTTGAGAATCTGCGCGAAGGACATCGGCAGCGCCGAGTTGTGGTACAGGGTCGGGAAGTTGCCGTGATGGAACACCTCCAGCACGCCAGGTGATTTGCGCGCGGCGTCCAGGTCCAGCGCGGTGATCTTGCCGCTGGCGATGGTGCTGAACACGCCATAGCCGTAGGCCATGTTCTGCAAATGGTGGTCTGAGGCGTACATCGCGGCGCCTGTGACCTTGCGGCGGCCGTCGATCCGGCGTGGTGCCGAGCCGATCATGCTTGAATCGGTCATGTTCGTTTCCTCTCGGTCAGGCCGTCAGGGTGCTGAGATTGCGCACGATCGCCTGTTGCCCAAGGGCAATCTTGTAGGCGTTGTGCCGATAAGCCTTGGCCCCTTGCATGGCAACGGCCGCGGCCTTCTCCATGTTCTGTGGAGTCAGTGTCGCGCCCTTGAGCGCACGTTCCGCTTCCGTCGCCCGCCACGGCTTGGTGCCGACGCCGCCCATGGCGATGCGTGCCTCGCGCACGGTGTCGCCATCCATCACCAGAATCACGGCGCTGGAGGCGAGGGCGAACTGATAGGAGGCGCGGTCACGCAATTTCAGATAACCGGATTGGCTACCGGCCAGCGGGGCGTCCAGCAGCACATGGGTGATCAGTTCATCGTCCTGCAGCGCGTGCTCTTTCCAGGGCGTCGAGCCCGGGAGCAGATGGAAGTCGAGGAAGTCGATGCTGCGTTTGCCTTTCGGACCCTGAACCTCGACCTTTGCCCCAATCGCGGCCATGGCCACGCACATGTCCGAGGGGTGAGTGGCGATGCATTGGTCGCTGGTGCCGAGCACAGCGTGAACACTGCGGTTATGGCCGTCGATGGCCGCGCAGCCTGAACCGGGCTGGCGCTTGTTGCAGGCCGAATAACCATCGCGGAAATAGTTGCACCGCACGCGCTGCATCACGTTGCCCGCGGTGGTGGCCTTGTTGCGCAACTGGGTGGTGGCGCCCGACAGCAGTGCCTGGGACAACACCGGGTAATGCTCGACGATGTACTCGTGGTGGGCCAGGTTGCTGTTGGTGACCAGCGCGCCGATGCGCACGCTGCCGTCCTTCTGCACCTCGATCTGCTTGAGGGACAGGTGATTGACGTCGATCACCTGATCGGCCGGCATCACGTCGAGTTTCACCAGGTCGAGGAGGGTAGTGCCACCGGCCAGAAAAAATGCCGACTGGCTTTTCGAATGGGTCGCGACGGCCTGCTCGACGCTGCCGGCGCGGACATAATCCAGGGCTCTCATCAGGTCACCTCCTGCAACTTGATTCTCGCGCTCTGTATCGCTGCAAGAATGTTCTTGTAGGCGCCACAGCGGCAGATATTGCCGCTCATGGCTTCGCGCACGCTGTGGTCGTCGCTGCCGATGTTCTTGTCTTCGAGCATCGCCACGGCGCTCATGATCTGGCCGCTGGTGCAGTAACCGCACTGGTAGGCGTCATGCTCCCAGAACGCTTCCTGGACCGGGTGTAATTTGCCGTTTTTCGCGAGGCCTTCGACGGTGGTGATCTCATCGCCTTCGTGCATCGCTGCCAGCGACAGGCACGAGTTGATCGCCGTGCCGTTGACGTGCACTGTGCAGGCGCCGCACTGGCCGTGGTCGCAACCTTTCTTGGTGCCAGTCAGTTGCAGACGATCACGCAAGACGTCCAGCAACGCGGCATTGGCGGGCAAGTTGAGGGTGTGAGCCTGGCCGTTGACCTTGAGGGTCATGCGTCGCTCATCCTTGGCCGGTGGGTGGGTGTCGTCCGGCACTGCGGCCTGGGCTTCAAGGGCCTGGGTCCAGATCGGCGCCGTGGCAGCGGCGAGCCCCGAGACGCCCATGGATTTGAGAAAGTTTCTGCGCGAAGGCACGGTGAAGGCCGTGAGGTCGGATTTCGGTTCTTTTTTATCAGGCTGATCGGTCATGGACGGGTTCCTCGTCAGCGTTGAGCCAGGCCTGGCATCCGACGGTGGGCGGGCGCGCAAGCGTGTACGGCAGCGGTTGCGTGAAGCGATCAACGATAAACAATGATTGCCCTGCGCATTGGTTCGAATATCAGCATGCACTCATGAGCGATATTCTCTAATCCACGATGCGCCTGTGTATGGCGTCTTTTAGTGGGAGGCATGAGCGCAGGGGTAAAGGTTGTGACCCGTGGGGCTGTGGATGGTTGCGTAAAAGTTGAGGGGCTGATGCTGGACATGTGGGCGCCAGCAAGCCAGCTCCCACAATGCTCGTTCCCACGCTCTGCGTGGTAACGCTGCTATGACGCTCCGCGTCAGGGGACGCGGAGCGTCCTGCAAAGGCATTCCCACGCCGGAGCGTGGGAACGATCATGACACGCTGATTTCGCCGACGAGCCGGCTCCCACGGTCTGAATCAAGCAGCCGAGGCTTCTTCTTTCAGCGTCGCCATGTCGATGACGAAGCGGTATTTCACATCACCCTTGACCATGCGCTCATAGGCCTCGTTGATGTCCTTCATGTGGATCATCTCGATGTCCGAGACGATGCCGTGTTTCGCGCAGAAATCCAGCATCTCCTGGGTTTCCTTGACGCCGCCGATCAACGAGCCTGCCAGGCTGCGGCGCTTGAAGATCAGGTTGAACACCGAAGGCGATGGATGCGGATGATCCGGTGCACCCACCAGGGTCATGGTGCCGTCGCGCTTGAGCAGGTTGAGGAAGGCATCCAGATCGTGAGGCGCCGCCACGGTGTTGAGGATGAAATCCAGTTTGTTGGTCTGGGTCGCCATCTCCTTCGGATCCTTGGACACCACGACTTCATCGGCGCCCAGGCGCAGGCCGTCTTCGCGCTTGTTCGGCGAAGTGGTGAACAGCACCACGTGGGCGCCCATGGCGTGGGCGATTTTCACCGCCATGTGGCCCAGACCGCCGAGGCCGACCACGCCGACTTTTTTGCCAGGGCCGACTTTCCAGTGATGCAGCGGCGAGTAGGTGGTGATCCCCGCGCACAGCAACGGCGCCACGGCGGCGAGGTTGTCGCTGTGGGAAATCTTCAGGACGAACTTCTCTTTGACCACGATCTTGTCAGAGTAGCCGCCAAAGGTGTTTTCGCCGCCGAATACCGGGCCGTTGTAGGTGCCGGTGAAGCCGTTTTCGCAATATTGCTCGTCGCCTTCGGCGCAGGATGCGCAGTGCTGGCAGCTGTCGACCATGCAACCGACGCCGGCCAGATCGCCGACCTTGAAGTCCTTCACGTTGGCGCCTACGGCCGTGACCTTGCCGACGATCTCATGGCCCGGCACCGACGGGTACAGGGTGTTGTTCCATTCGTTGCGCGCGGTGTGCAGGTCCGAGTGACAGACGCCGCAGAACAGAATGTCGATCTGTACGTCATCGGCGCCCGGATCGCGGCGTTCGATCTGGAAGGGCGCCAGTTTGTCGGTGGATTTTTGCGCGGCATAGCTGTAAGTCTTGATCATTTTGCGATCATCTCCAGTTGGGCAAAAAGGACGGTGCAACAGCATTCAGAGACAGGCGGGAGTGGCCAAAGGTCAATCGTCGGCTTGACGTCGGTCAGTGCCGACCGATGGGGCCAGCGTGCGCCGAAAATCTTTCATTTCAACGGCAGTCTGCCGATACAGAAGCGGGAGTCAGGTGAAATGTCGTGAAATCCCGATTTTCCGTCGTTATTAGGCAGCAAATACGAATATGGCGCTTGCAACCATCTGTCAGACCCCATGAAGATAGCCCAGTCCCACGCTGGCAATGGAGCGCCTATGAATTCTCATGTCTCGAACGCGAACCAGCGCTCGCCATCAGCCGACGAACAGGCGTCGCAACAGAGTGGGTCAGGAGTGGAAAATCTGTCTTTGATCAACGACGACAACGCCTTGGAAGCCTTGCTCAAGGGGGCCCGATTGGCCGCTCCCGATCTGGGCTGGGCCGCCTATCGCGCCGGCCAGAAAATGCACCTGTTGGGGCAGGGTAATGCGTCCACCGAATGGCCTGTGCTGATTCCCCGCGAAGGTTTCGACACGTTTTGCCGCGAGCACGGCCTGCACCGCTGGGTGACCGGACATGGCGAAGCACCGCTGGGCTGGCTGCTGACCCCGGAGCGTGAGTCGAGCAATCCGTTGCTCATCGCGTTGGCGGGCAAACTGGGGTTGCGGCTGCAGACCGATGCGCTGGCCCGCGCCCAGGCCACCCAGCGCGTGCTCTATGAAATCACCTACCTGGCCAGTTCGACCCGGGACCGCTCGGCGTTCCTGCAAGGCGTGCACCAGCAGCTATCGACCCTGATCGACGCGGAAAACTTCTATCTGGCGCTGTACGAGAGCCACAGCGGCAAGATCACCTACCCGTATTACATCGACATCACCGACGTCGACGCGCTGGAGGCCGAGACCTACGAGTTCGTCGACCCGGAACGCCTGTCGATGACCGCCTATGTGCTGACCACCGAGCAGCCTTTGTTCGTCGACGCCGCCGGGATCGAGCGCGCCCAGGCGCTGGAGCGCTTTCAGTGTGTGGGACATCGCCCGGAATTCTGGATGGGCGCGCCGCTGAAGAATGCCTCCGACGACGTGTTCGGCATGCTGGCGATGCAAGTCTACGACCTGTCGCGGATCTACAGCGTCGAGGATCAAGAGCTGTTTCTGGTGGTCGCCCGGCACGTGGCGATGGCGCTGGACCGCATTCTGCACCGCGCTCAGCTGGAAGAAACCGTGGCTCGCCGCACCCTTGAGCTGTCTCGCCTCAACGATGCGCTGCGCAGTGAAGTCGCTGACCGCGAGCGCGCCGAGCACTTGCAGAGCGCGCTGTTTCAGATCACCGAGCTGTCCAGCCAGCCGGGAGACATGGCCGACCTGTTCAAGAGTCTGCATGTCATCGTTGGCGACCTGCTGTTTGCCCTGAACTTCTATATCGCGCTGTTCGACGATGACACGGGGGAGGTGACGTTCCCGTACTACGTCGACGAACGCCTGACCCGCCGTCCAGACCCGCGTCGCGGGGAGCGCGGCTTTACCGAATACGTCATTCGTCAGCGACGGCCCTGTCTGATCGACAGCGCCGAGGCGCGCCGTCTGGAAAGCTGCGGCGAAATCACCATTCAGAACGACATCAACCGATCCTGCTCCTGGCTGGGGATTCCGCTGTTCGATGGCGACGTGGTGCGTGGCGTGCTGGCCGTCCAGAGTTATTCGCCCCACGTCAGCTATTCGCTGCGCGATCAGGACCTGCTGACCTTCGTTTCGCGGCACATCGACACCGCGTTGTCCCGACGCAGCGCGGCCGAAGCCATTCACACCGCCAACCTGCGCCTTGAAGCGCGGGTGCAGGATCGGACCCGCGAGCTGGACTTCGCCAACGCCAAGCTGCAACACGAGAACGCCCATGATTCGCTGACCGGGCTGCCTAACCGCAGCCACCTGCAACAGCGCCTGCAAGTGGCCTGGCGTGAGTTCTGCGATCACGGCCAGGAACTGGTGGTGATGTTCATCGACCTCGACCGTTTCAAGATGGTCAATGACAGCCTTGGGCATCACTCCGGCGACCTGCTGTTGATTCAGGCGGCAGACCGGCTGCGCAGTTGCATGCGCGAAAGCGACCTGCTGGCGCGGCTGGGGGGCGACGAATTCGCGGTGCTGGCTTACGCCGCGCCGCCCGATATCACGGTCGCCATCGCCGAGCGCATCCTGCTGGCGTTCGACGTGCCGTTCTACATCGATGGCCACGCGGTGTTTTCCTCGTGCAGCATCGGCGTGGTGGGCGCGGACCTGCAATTCCACAAGGAACCGGCAGACCTGTTGCGCGATGCCGACACGGCGATGTACCGGGTCAAGAACGCCGGGCGTGACAGCTACGCGGTGTTCAACCAGGAAGTGCGCCGCGAGGTCTCCGACCAGATGGAGCAGGAAACCGCGCTGCGTAATGCCCTCAAACGCACCGACGAACTGCTGCCGTACTTCCAGCCGATCATCGACGTTGCCACTGGCAAAATTCTGGCGTTGGAGGCGTTGATTCGCTGGCGCCAGCCTGATGGAAGGGTCATTGCGCCGGGGCAGTTCCTGCCTGCGCTGGAAGGCCTGCGCCTGATCGGCCGACTGGACTTTTACATGCTGCAGCAGGTAGTGGCGATGCTCGCCGAACCCGAGCACGCGCACTGGCCGACGGTGCACGTGAACTGCTCGAGCTACAGCATCACCCGGCCCGAATTCTCCAGCGAAGTGCTTGGCTTGCTGAGTCATCACGGCGTCGCACCGTCGCGGATCTGCCTGGAGCTGACCGAAGGCGCGCTGGTGGCTGAACCCGAGCTGGCTCGCCAGGCCATGAAGCATCTGGCCGACAACGGCGTTTCGGTGGTGCTGGATGATTTCGGCGCCGGGTTCTCCTCGCTCAGCTACGTGCACCAGTATCATTTCAGCGGTTTGAAGATCGACAAGTCCTTCACCCTGGAACTGACCACCAGCTCTCGCAGCCGCGCCATTGTCCGCGCCATCGTGCGCATGGCCGAATCCCTGGGGCTCACGGTGGTCGCCGAGGGTGTGGAAGATGCCGATACCTTGCAGTTGCTGCGTGAGATGGGCGCCGGGCAGGCGCAGGGGTATTACTTCTCGATGCCGGTGCCGCAAGAGAAGCTGGACCTGAGTGCGCTGGCCTGACCTCGCACTCATGACAGACCGTTCGACGCCAGGCACGGTTATTTGATCGCTGGTTGGCTGATCAGGGGCTAGACTCAACGGCCCCTACGGTGAATTGCCTGCCTCCAGGTTGAAGCCGAACGTACTCAGTGCCGTTCAGTACGCTGTTGTCCACTTCCCGCATTCCGGCGACTCGCAGCATCGTGGTCTTTCCATCCGACCACCGCCTTGAGTTTTTCAGCACAGATCTGCCCGTGCCGACGGTGGCCTTCCTACAGGAGGTTGCGTAATGGACGAGGCGAAACTTCACGAATTCATGGGCAAGCTGGTGTCCGACATGGGCGCCGCCGCAATGCTCGCCAATGTCATCCTCGGTGATGAACTGGGGCTGTACAAGGCCATGGCCGACAGTCAGCCGGTGACCCCGCAGGCCCTCGCCAGCAAGACCGGCTGCAACCCGCGACTGCTGCGCGAATGGCTCAGCGCCCACGTGGCGTCGGGTTACATGGAGCATCGCGACGGCCAGTTCGTGCTGCCCGAGGAGCAGGCATTGGCGCTGGCGATTGAAGACTCTCCGGTGTACGTCGCGGGCGGCATCATGGTGGTGGCGTCGATGTTCCACGACAAGGACAAGCTGGTGGCCGCGATGCGTGGCGATGGCGCGCTGGCCTGGGGCGATCACCATCCGTGCATGTTCAGCGGCACCGAACGCTTCTTCCGGCCCGGCTACAAGACCTATCTGGTGGGGCAGTGGCTGCCTGCGCTGCACGGGGTTATCGACAAGCTCGAGGCGGGCGCCAGGGTCGCGGACATCGGCTGTGGGCACGGCGCCTCGACGATCGTCATGGCCAAGGCATTCCCGGCATCGCATTTCGATGGCTTTGACTATCACGCGCCCTCGATCGCCACCGCGACCGAGCGGGCCAGAGAGGGCGGGGTCAGCGATAGGGTGAGTTTCAATCAGGGCACGGCCAAGGACTTCCCCGGAAACGACTACGACCTGGTGTGCTATTTCGATTGCCTGCACGACATGGGCGACCCGGTGGGAGCGGCGCGCCATGCTTATCGGTCCTTGAAGAAGGATGGGACGGTGTTACTGGTCGAGCCCTACGCCAACGACACCCTGGACGACAACATCACACCGGTCGGACGTCTGTTCTACGCGGCATCGACGTTCATATGCACGCCCAACTCGCTGTCTCAGGAGGTGGGGCTGGGGTTGGGGGCTCAGGCAGGTGAGAAGAGATTGCGCGATGTGTTTGCCGAAGCGGGTTTCAGCCAGTTCCGCAGGGCCGCCGAGACGCCGTTCAATCTGATTCTGGAGGCGCGCAAGTAACTGGCAGGCGTGCACATTTGGAGGCTGGGGACTATTGGCTAACCCGGCCTGGCAGTCTGCAACGGTGATTCCTGTCGGAGGGAGCTTGCTCGCGAACGCGGTGGGCCAGAAACCTTGATGTTGGCTGACCCGGCGCCTTCGCGAGCAGGCTCCCTCCCACGGGCTGCGGTGTGATGTCAAACGCTATCCCTCCATCAACCGCTGCTCGAGGCTCTGGATGAACACGGTCTCAGCCCGGCTCATCTTCTGCTCGCGATGCCACAAGAGGTGGATGTCGACATCGGCAATGCCCTCGCGCGGGGGCAGGCGCCAGAGCAACCCGTTCTTCTCATCTTCCGCCACCACATGCTCGGGCAGACAACCCAGACCGTAGCCCGCGATGACCAGTCGCCGTACTTCTTCCAGGCTTGGCGATGAAGCCACGATCCGCCCGCTGAAGCCCTGCTGATCACGAAAGATCGTGAGCGGCGAGAGCATGCCGCCGATCTGGTCGCTGGTGAAACTGACGAAATTCTCCGACTGCAGGTCGGCTTCGCTGAGGTTTTCCCGGCCGAACAAGGCGTGGTGACGACCGCAGTAAAACCCGTAGCGCTGGCGCAGGAAGAGCCGTTGTTCCAGTCGTGGCTGCGGGCGGCGATTGAGGCTCAGGCCCAGGCTGGCGGTCTTTTCCAGTAACGCGGCGACGATGTCGGAGCTGCGCATCACATCGATTTCCAGATCCACACGCGGGTGTTCGCGATGGAAGTCGGCAAGGAACTGGTCGAAGCGCTCGGAAACGATCCGGCTGATCATCAGCAAACGCACCTTGCCGATCACTTCATCCCCAGGCTGCTGCAGGGCATTGCTCATCTGCGAGACCTGGCCGTACATCTCACCGGCAATGGCGAAGATCTGCTCACCCGCTTCGGTGAGGTCGAAACGCGGCCCGCGCCGGGCAATCAACTGGCAGCCCAATTGCTCTTCCAGGCGCTTGAGCGCCTGGCTGATCGCCGGTTGTGTCAGGTGCAGCCGGGCAGCAGCGCGGCTGATGCTCAGCTCCTGACCGATCACCCTGAAGGTGCGCAGCAGGTTCCAGTCGAGTCGGTCGTTGAGCAGGGGATGAACATCGCGGCGGAATTCGGACACCGTGGCGGCTCTCGATAATTAGCAGGATTTATAATCGGAATAATAAATAGAAAATTGACTAATCATAGGTCTGAACCGAAAAATCACCCCAGACCAAGCGCCATCAGAGCGCAACCGCGACAGCTTTCTCCTGCCAAAAAAACAAACCCAAAGGAGCCTGATCCATGAAGCCTTCCGCTTCGCCCCAGCCACGCCGTGCTGCGGCCGCCGCCTTCATCGGTACCATGATCGAGTGGTACGACTTTTACATTTACGCCACCGCCGCCGCACTGGTGTTCGGTCAGCTGTTCTTCCCCTCCGACGACAAGCTCTTCAGCACCATGGCGGCCTTCGGCACCTTTGCCGTGGGCTTCTTCGCGCGCCCTCTGGGGGGCGTGGTGTTCGGTCACATCGGCGACCGTATCGGCCGCAAGAAATCGCTGGTCATTACCTTGGTGATGATGGGCGTGGTAACGGTCTGCATCGGCCTGCTGCCGACCTACGCGCAAATCGGCACCGCCGCGCCGGTGATGCTGATTCTGCTGCGAGTCGTGCAAGGCATCGCGGTGGGTGGCGAGTGGGGTGGCGCGGTCTTGATGGCTGGCGAGCATGCACCCAAGGGCCGGCGTAACTTCTTCGCCTCTTTCGCGCAACTGGGCAGCCCGGCCGGTCTGATCCTCTCGCTGTTGGCCTTCAGTGCCGTCACCCGCCTGCCTGAGGCTGATCTGATGAATTGGGGCTGGCGTCTGCCGTTCCTTGCCAGCGCGTTGTTGCTAGTGGTGGGGCTGGCGATTCGGCTTGGGGTGAGCGAATCCCCGGAGTTCCTCGCCGACAAGGCGCTGGCCGAGGATCAGCGGGCCAAGGCCGTGGTCAAGGAGCAGGCGCCGGTGCTCGAGGTGCTGAAAACCTCCTGGCGCCCGCTGCTGCTGTGCATCGGCGCCAATACCCTAGGCATCGCCGGGGTGTATTTCACCAACACCTTCATGATCGCCTACAGCACGCAGCAACTGGGCTTGCCACGCTCGCTGATCCTCGAATGCCTGTTCTTCGTCGCGATCATCCAGTTCTGCATACAGCCGGTGGCCGCGTGGATCGCCGAGAAGATCGGCGCCACGCGCTTCCTGTGCACCATGACGATCCTCGCCATGGCCTCGCCGTACCCGATGTTCGTGCTGGTCAGCACCGCCGAGGCGCCATTGATCATTGCGGGCATCGCGCTGGCGGTGGTGTGCATGGCGTCCTTCTACGCCGTGATTGCCGGTTATGTCAGCGGGATGTTCGACACTCGCGTGCGTTACACCGCGATCTCGCTGGCTTACCAGATCTGCGGCGCGCTGGCGGGCGGTCTGACCCCGCTGATCGGCACCTGGCTGGCCCATGAGTACGCCGGGCAGTGGTGGCCGATGGCGGTGTTCTACAGCCTGATGGCCGCGCTTTCGCTGGTTTGCGTGCTGGCGTTGTCGCGCCGTCATGCCACCGCTCACCGCCTGGAAATGGCCTCCAATCTTTGATCGATCCGGGAGTTTTTTCGATGTTGAAAACCAACGGCGACCGCCTGTGGGCGAGCCTTATGGCAATGGCCGAAATCGGCGCTACGGCGCGCGGCGGCAGCTGCCGCCTGGCTCTGAGTGAGGAAGACAAGGCCGGACGTGAGCTGTTCGCGCACTGGTGTCGCGAGGCTGGCCTGACCCTGAGTGTCGACCGCATCGGCAATCTGTTCGCTCGACGCGCCGGCACCGATCCCCACGCTGCGCCGGTAATGATGGGCAGTCATCTGGACACCCAACCCGAGGGCGGACGCTTCGATGGCGTTTACGGTGTGCTCGCCGGGCTTGAAGTCATTCGTCGCCTGGACGACCTTGGCATTCAGACCCACAAGCCACTGGAAATCGCAGTGTGGACGAACGAAGAGGGTGCCCGCTTCACGCCGGCAATGCTTGGCTCGGCGGTGTTCACCGGCAGCCTGGCGCTGGAAAAAGGCCTGGCCTCCAGCGATGCCGATGGCGTCAGCGTTGCTCAGGCGCTGGCGATCACTGGCTACAACGGCGAGCGACCATTGGGCGGCGCGGTAGATGCCTATTTCGAAGCGCACATCGAACAGGGCCCGATCCTGGAAGACAACGGCAAAAGCATCGGTGTAGTGACCGGCGGTCAGGCGATTCGCTGGCTGGACGTGCGCGTCGAAGGCATGGCCGCGCACGCCGGGACTACGCCGATGAAACTGCGCAAGGACGCCCTGTACGGCGCCGCGCAGATGATTCAGGCGCTGGAAGGGCTGGCGACCGATTTCGCCCCTGAAGGCCTGACCACGGTGGGCGAACTGAGCATCGCCAAGTCGTCGCGCAACACCATTCCTGGCTTGGTCAATTTCACCGTCGATCTGCGCCATCACCGCGATTCGGCCATTGACGAGATGGAGCAGCAAGTCCGCCAGCGTCTTGCAGACATCGCCTCCCGGCGCGGCCTGAGCGTCTCGGTCGAGCCGCACTGGATCAGCCCGGCCACACCGTTCGACGCGGAATGTGTCGCGGCTGTGCAACAAGCGGTCGACGGTCTGGGCTATGCGCAACAGCGAATTGTCAGTGGCGCGGGGCACGATGCGATTCATCTGGCGCGCTTCTGTCCGACCGCGATGATCTTCATCCCCTGCGTTGGCGGCCTGAGTCATAACGAAGCCGAAGACGCGCTGCCCGACGATGTCCGTCAGGGCACCGATGTCTTGCTAAATGCCGTGCTGACCCGCGCCGGTCGCGCTGATCAAGGAGAACGTTGATGCGCAGTTTCTTTCACCCCGAACAGCTTTTGCACCATCCTCGCAGCTACTACTCCCGTGGGCAGATGCGCACCCCGCAGGAAGTCCCGGAGCGCGCCCAGAATCTGTTGAAGGCCGCCAAGGCGTTGGGTTTCGAGATTCTCCAGCCCGACGATTCTGGCCTCGATCCGCTGCTGGCGGTGCACGGAGCGCCATATCTGGCGTTCCTCGAAGAAGCCTGGCAGCGCTGGAAGGAAGTGCCGGAAGACTGGGGCGATGAAGTGATGTCGAACATCTTCGTGCGCGAGCCCAACGCCTTGCGCGGCATCCTCGCCCAGGCCGGCCGTTATCTGGCGGACGGCAGTTGCCCGGTGGGCGAGTTGACCTGGCGTTCGGCCTATTGGTCGGCGCAGAGCGCGGTGGCCGCAGCCAAGGCTGTGCTCGACGGCGAGCCTGCCGCTTACGCGCTGTGCCGGCCACCGGGACATCATGCACGGGCCGAGGCTGCCGGTGGCTTTTGCTACGTGAACAACGCAGCGGTTGCAGCGCAAGTGCTGCGCGAAGGCTATCAACGGGTGGCGGTGCTCGACACCGACATGCACCATGGTCAGGGGATTCAGGAGATCTTCTACGAGCGCGACGACGTGCTTTACGTCTCGATTCATGGCGATCCGACCAACTTCTACCCCGGCGTGGCGGGCTTTGATGACGAACGCGGTGCAGCAGCGGGTGAGGGCTTCAACCTCAATCTGCCAATGCCACACGGTTCCAGCGAAGCGGTGTTCATGGACAAGCTGGAACAGGCGCTCGCTGCGGTCAAAGCGTTCAAGGCCGACGCGCTGGTCTTGTCGCTGGGTTTCGATATCTATGAGCTGGACCCGCAAAGCAAAGTTGCCGTGACTCGCGAAGGCTTCGCCACGCTGGGTGAGCGCATTCGCAGCCTCGGCCTGCCATGCGTGATCGTGCAGGAAGGCGGTTATCACCTTGAGACGCTGGAGAGCAACGCGCAGGCGTTTTTCGACAGCCCGCAGGCCTGGCAACGGCTGGCCTGATACGTTAGCAGCACGGCTTGCTGGCGACGGCGATCACGAATATGTCACCGCCGCGAAGTCGTGCCGTTACAGGGCGCATATCGCGCCCTACCCAGTACTGTTTCCCCTTGCTAGACTCCCGGCCATGTCAGACATCAACGCTAAACGACCAGACATCTCGGCCATGCCGACCTACGCCTTCTGCCCGGTGATCACCGCGCTGGAGGTGATCGGCGAGCGTTGGGTGATCCTTATTCTGCGCGATTTGTTGCGCAATCCTTCCCGGCGCTTTCAGGATTTACAGGATTCTCTGCAAGGCTGCGCCCCCAGCACCCTGTCGACCCGGCTCAAATCCCTGGAAGCCAACGGGCTGATCGAGCGCCGCTTGTACGAGCAGCATCCGCCACGTCTGGAATACCTGCTCACCGCCAAGGGCCGCGAAGTAGGGCCGGTGGTGGCGTCTTTGCGCGACTGGGGCCTGCGCTTGCAGGAACAGGATCCGCCGCAGTAAGCAAGCAGTTCATCCCCTCGACAAACGCTCACGACACAACCGGCTACGCTCATTTCTGCAGCGCGACGGCATGGTGTTGATGTACATGGTTTTCCTCGGCCGCAGAATAAAAATGGAAGTCTGATCTTCTTGGGGGAAGACCATGAACCTGTATCGATATGCGGGCCGGATGCTGTGTGCATTGCTGGCGATGACGAGTGCGTGCGCGGCAACGGCCGCCGAGCAACAGCTGGCCAGTATCGGCTCGCTGACCATGACCGGCGGCAAGATCAAGCAGTGCTCGCTGGGTTATCGCACCTACGGCACCTTGGCTGCGGATCAGGGCAATGTGGTGCTGGTGCCGACCTGGCTGACGGGCCGTACCGCAGACCAGGTCGACATGATCGGCCCCGGCAAGCTCATCGACACCGACCGCTGGTATGTCATCGCGCTGGACGCGGTGGGCAACGGGGTGTCGTGCTCGCCCTCCAACAGTAAATCCCATCCTCGGCTCAAGTTTCCCGAATTCGGCATCCGCGACATGGTCAAGGCCCAGCATCGTTTGCTGGCGCTGACCCTGGGCATCGATCATGTCCACGCCATCGTCGGCATCTCCATGGGCGGCATGCAGGCGCTGCAATGGGCGGTGATGTACCCCGATTACGCCAGCAACATCGTGACCATCGTCGGTACACCGCAGCCTACTGCTCAGGACCTGCTGGTGTGGAAGGCCGAAATGTCGGCCATCGAACGCAATCCTGGCTGGAACAACGGCAATTACCCGCCGGGCACGGCGTTCAGGAACCTCACGGCGTTGCACACCGAATCCCTGTGGACCCCTGAGCATACCGCCGCCAAGACCGTCGCCGCCAAACGGCCGACCGAAGACAGCCTGCACGGCACGCAGACCAGTCAGAGTTTCAGTGCGGTGGACTGGTATCGGCAGTTGCAGGCCATGACCACTTTCGATCTGGTCCGTGATGGCGGCATGGCGACGCTGGCCGGGAAGATCAAGGCGCGGATGCTGATCATCACCTCCGAGCAGGATCGGCTGGTGGACCCGGGGCCTTCGAAAGCGCTGGCGGCACAGAAGCGCACTACCAAATTGCTGGTGCTGAACAACGACTGCGGGCACATGGCGCCGGTGTGCGAGATGAAAAAGGTGGATCAGGCGGTGAAAGCCTTTCTTGATTGAGACGCGGCAATGCGGCCACCGGCTGCCGCTGACGGCAAGTTCGGGCCGACATTGCCGCCTGCGTTCTGCATCTGAAATCGTTGAAACCCTTGTAGGACGTGGCCTACAAGGCAGGTAACGGCAGCTGGCACCGGTTTTGCTGTGACCTGTGGTGCATCGATAACCTGGATAAGGAGGTGAAAGATGATCATAGGGAACAGTGCCATCCAGCACTTCGCGTCGAAGGCCGTGTCCCACACGCATTTCGACACGGCAGACAAGGATGCGTACACCACCACCGCAGCAGCCAGCGCCTCTGCGCCGGTCGCGGCGATTGCCAGCAATGGCGACAGTTCGACCGAAAGCAGCACCGACCAGGGCTACAACGAGTCCTTCGCCAAAATGATGGTGAACCTCAAGGCGGCGCTGGCCAACACCACCGCGTCGGTGTCCGATGACGACAAGGCGGCTGCGGCTGCCGCGTTTTCGTCTGCTTCTGACAAACAGGTTGCGGCAACCGACAGCGTGACCAAGACCGTGGACAGCAACATCGCCGCCGTCGACAGCAGCGATGCGGACGCCTCGGTTGCTTCATCGGCCAAGGATCAGTTCATGGCCTACATGAACCAGAGCGATGCCGAAAAGGTGCGTCAGCAGCTGACCGGCGTGAGCAAGGAAGAGTACGACAACATGACGCCGGAGCAGCAGGCGGCGGTCGACAAGAAAGTGGCTGATCTGCAGAAAGAAAAGCAGGAACAGCAAATCGCTGAATCCGAGGTCAAGACCAGGATCGCCATGGCGAAGGCGGAAATGGCCTGAGATATTGGCGGGACGAGTTTTGCCGAGCGTCAATAAGAAGGGGCAGCGGTGCAGACCGGCTGCCCCTTTTTTATGTTCAGTTCAGATGCGTGTCAGCTTCTCAAGCGCAGCATCGGCCAGAAATGAGGAGCGGCTCTTGATGTTGTGATCGCGTACGTACTTGTCGATCCGCTGAATGACGAAGCCGGGCAGGGTGACGTTGACCTTCTCGGTCTTGCCCAGATAGGGCGTGATGTCGATTTCCAGCATACCCCAGCCCATTCCAGCGTAATCCGGATGGTCGTGATGAACCTTGGCAGAGGTGGGGATCGGTACGGATTGTCCGCCTGAAATTAGCTCTTCGAGCATGATGTGGGCTATCTCGACTGCGGCGTTGTAAGCCTCTTCAAAGGTGTCGCCAGCCGTCACGGCGCCAGGAATATCCGGGATATGGATGCCGATAGCGGTAGCGTCGTCGCCCCATTCGATGGCGATGGGATATTGCATGATGTGCTCCTGCAAAACGATCAGGCCTGACCGGATGGTGTTAGCCATGCGCGCCTCCTGATGCTTTTTACTGTTCCCAGTGGGAGATCTTTCTTGGGATGCGGGACGGGAATCGTATGAGGGCTGCCAGGGTGGGTGTAGATGTGATGGCTGCCCCGTATTCGTTGAAGCGTCCATCCCGCTGCTTCAAGTTCCGCTATCAGTTCTCTGCTCTTCACCACCAACATCCCTTTGATGTGCAAGGGCGTCGATGGTGACAATGGGCCGATGTTAGATTAATCACAAAGATGTATCTAGAGTTATGAATCGGCGGCGAAGGGGATTGTCAGCGCTTGGCAGATATTCAGCGTACTTTGTAGCCCTCAGCGTTCTCTAGACCACCTGATCCCGATACGGTAAGTCAGGTCCCACTCGCGTGCAGGTCACTGCCGCCGCCGCCACCGCGAAGTTCAGCAGCTCGGTCAATGTCTCTCGACTCAGCTTCGGCAGGCTCGCTGGCGTGTCGAGTCCGCGCTCGGTGAGGAAGGTGATCAGTGCAGCCTGGAAAGTATCGCCAGCGCCTACGGTGTCGGCGGTTTTCACCTCGCGCGCCGGGACGGACCAACTGCCCGCATCGCGGGTGAAGATGCTGGCGCCCTGACGACCACGGGTCATGATCACCAGTTGGCAGTTGTGTTTCAGCCAACCCTTGGCCACGGTCTCGGCATCGAGATCCGGGTACAACAGGCTGAGGTCTTCATCGCTGACCTTGATGATGTGCGCATGCTCGGCAAACTTCGCCACCTGGCTGCGCCACAGTTCAATGCTCGGTGCAGGGTTCAGCCGCACGTTGGGGTCGAAGGTGATCAGGCGTTTGCCGCTCTCACGTTGCACCAGTGCCAGCAACGCGTCGGCCACAGGCTGAACCACCAGCGAGAACGAACCGACGTGCAGGCCGCGAACGTTGTCGTCCAGGTCCGGCAGTTGCTCGACGGTCAGCAGACGGTCGGCGCAACCTTCGCCACGGAAGCTGTAGTGCGGCGAACCATCGGCACCCACAGCAACCATCGCCAGTGTGGTCGGCGCGTCGAAGTGAATCAGGAAGTCGCTACGCACGCCTTCTTCTTCGAGCACCGTGGCAAGGCGCTTGCCCAGGTAGTCGGTGGAAATGCCTGCGAAGAAGCCCGCGTCCACGCCCAGGCGACGCAGGCCCACGGCGACGTTGAACGGCGAGCCGCCGGCGACGGCCTGGAAGCCGACGCGATTGTTCTTTCCATCGACGTTCGGCTGACTGAAAAAATCGAACAGTGCTTCGCCACACACCAGATACATAGTGACTCCGTTAAGGGCTGACGACGTTCCGTCAAATGCCCTGTAATTGATTGCGGTACTGCTGATAAACCTTGTGGTACGCCGCGACATGTTCGGCAACCGGGCGGGTTTCGCTGCTTGGGTCCAGACTCACGCAACGCTCGCTCAGCGCTTGCAGCGATTCAGCGGCACCTTCGACATGGGAATGACACCACGCTGCCTGAATCGCAGCACCCAGGGCCGCTGCTTCCGTGCCGGTGGTGCAGATCACAGGCGTGTCCATGATGTCGGCGACGATCTGACGCCAGATCGCGCTTTTCGCGCCGCCACCGATCAGCCGGATGTTTGCGCTCTTGATGCCGCTTTCGCGCAGCAGGTCCAGACCGTAGCGCAGGCCGAAGGTGGTGCCCTCGACCACCGCGCGGCACAAGTTGGCCTGATTCAGGTTGGTGCTGTCCAGCCCCAGAATGCTGCCCGTGGCGTGGGGCAGGGCGGGCACCCGTTCGCCATTGAGGAACGGCAGCATCAGCACGCCTTGGGCGCCGATGGGGGACGAGGCTATGGCCGCATTGAATGCACCGATGTCCAGGGCGAACAGCTCGCGAATGGCGCTGGTAGCGTTGGTCAAGTTCATGGTGCAGATCAACGGCAGCCAGCCGCCGGACGACGAGCAGAAGGTCGCCACCGAGGGTTGCGCGCTGACATTGCCCTCATCGGCAAACGCGTAAACCGTGCCGGAGGAGCCCAGACTCATGGTGATCGAGCCCGGCGCAATGTTGCCGGTGCCGATGGCGCCCATCATGTTGTCACCGCCACCGCTGGAAACGATTGCCTTGGGATTGATGCCCAGACGCTCGGCAATTGCGGGCAGAATCGTGCCCACCGATTCGTGGGCTTCGAGCAGATCCGGCAGCGCGCTGACCAGACGCCCGGTCGGGTCGATATGCTGCAGAATGTCGAGGTCCCACTGGCGGGTACGGACGTTGAAATAACCGGTGCCGGACGAGTCGCCATACTCGCTGCAGCAGCGACCGGTCAGCCAGTAATTCAGGTAATCGTGGGGCAGCAGAATCTTGTCGATCCGCGCGAAGAGTTCCGCAAATTGCTCCTTGGTCCACAACAGTTTGGAAACGGTGTAGCCCGGCGCGATGGCGATCCCCAGACGCTCCAGCGAGCCCGCTTCGCCGCCCAGATAATCGAGCAGCCGGTCGTTCTCCGGCGCTGACTCTGTGTCGCACCACAGCTTGGCCGGGCGCAACACATGGCCCAGCTCGTCGATCATCACTAGGCCATGTTGCTGCCCGGAAACGCCGATGCCCTGAATCTCGGCTCCGCTGATGCCGGCTTGCGCAAGGGCCGCGGCCGTCGCCTGTTCAAACGCGTTCAGCCACTCCTGCACATCCTGCTCGCGACGTCCGTTGGCGCCGCTGATCATGTGGTGTGCGCCCGAGCCTTCGCCCAATACCTTGCCGCTGACGGCATCAAGAACAATCGCCTTGGTGCCTTGGGTGCCGCAATCGATGCCGAGAAACATGTTCACCTCTTTACCTATGAAGTTCAGACGGCTTTCGCTAACAGGTTTTCCAGGGTTTTGCTGACGCCCAGTTGCTTCAGGCTGTTCAGGTTGTGCTCGAACGATGCCACGAACTCAGGTGATTTCGGAATCGCTGCGCCGAAGATTTCTTCCACCTCCAGCAGGCGTTGGGTGACCAGAACGTCGTCGGCGACCAGCGCTTTGCAGAAGTCCGCGCGCGGGTCGACGACCTTGTAGTCGACGCCGTTCTCGCCCTTGAAATCGCGGTTCTTGTTGCCCTGCAGGTACAAGGCCCAGGCAGCGACCACCAGCGAGGCGCGGTCCATATTGCCACTGTCGACGATCAATCGGTTGATGGTCGGTACGGTGAATTTCGGAAACTTGGACGAGCCGTCCGAACACACGCGTTCCAGTTGGTCGGCGATGGCCTGGTTGGAGAAACGGTCGATCAGCGTCTGTTTGTAGTCGGTGAGATCGATGCCGGGCACTGGCGCCAGCTGCGGGGTGACGTCCAGGTCCATGTAGGTGCGGATGTAAGCGACGAACAGCGGATCGTTCATGGTTTCGTGAACGAAGCGATAGCCTTTCAATGCGCCCAGATAGGTCAGTGCCAGATGGCTGCCATTGAGCAGCTTGATCTTCATTTCTTCGTAGGGCGTCACGTCGTCGGTGAACTGCACGCCGACCTTTTCCCAGGCGGGGCGGCCATTGACGAATTTGTCTTCCAGCACCCATTGCACGAACGGTTCGCAGACCACCGGCCAGGCGTCGTCGATGCCTTTTTCGTCATGCAGTTGCAGGCGATGGGCAGTGCTGGTCATCGGGGTGATGCGGTCGACCATGGCATTGGGGAAGCTGACGTTCTCGGCGATCCAGTCGTGCAGATCGGCGTCGCGCTGTCTGGCGAAGGTCAGCAGCGCTTTGCGGGTGACAGCCCCGTTGTGCGGCAGGTTATCGCAGGACATCAGCGTGAACGCAGGCGTGCCTTCGGCGCGGCGCTTGGCGAGTGCTGCGCACAGGTAGCCGAATACGGTTTTCGGCGTCGCGGGGTGCTGCAGGTCATGCTGGATCTGCGGCAGGTGGCTCATGAACTCGCCGGTGCTGTCGTCGATGCAGTAGCCGCCTTCTGTGATGGTCAGCGAAACGATGCGGATGTCCGGGCTGGCGAGTTTGTCGATCAGCGCCAGGTCGTTGTCGGTGGACATCAGCATCTGGCTCATGGCGCCGATGACGCGGGTTTCAGTGTCCGGCGTGTCGCCCAGCTCGAACAGGGTGTAGAGAAAGTCCTGGCCCTTGAGCGCTTCGAAATTGGCGCGGTCTTCTTCGCGCAGGCTGACGCCGCAAATGGCCCAGTCCAGACCCTCGCCGCTCTTGTCCTTCGCACCGAGAGACATCAAAGCGTCGGTATAGAACGCCTGATGCGCGCGGTGAAAGCCACCGACGCCAATATGGGCGATGCCCTGGCGGCGGTCTTCGAGGGTGTAGGCGGGCAGTTCGATGCCGGCACCGAGGTTCGACAGATTCTGTTTGTTCAGTTTCATGACTACGGTCTCTGATTCTCTATGTTCGTCGGATCAGGCGGCGGCTTGCAGCGCCTTGCGGATGACCTGGCCTTGAGCGTCGAACAGATGGCAATGGGTGCTATCCAGATGCAGGTTCAAGGTCTCGCCGTACTGGCTGGCCAGGTCACCGCGGATACGCATGGTCAGGGGTTCGCCGGAGGTTGTGCGCACGTGGCAATAGGTGTCACTGCCCAGACGCTCGCTGACATCGGCGACCACTTGCAGCTGGCAGTCGCCTTCTTTCGCGAGTTCCAGGTGTTCCGGGCGAATCCCCAGGGTCACGGCATCGCCGACGCTCTGTTGGGCGTTGGTGAACGGCAGGCTGATTTTCGCGCCTGCATCCAGCGTGACTTCACAGCCGGTTGAGTCGACACGGCTGACCTTGCCTTTGAGGAAGCCCATTTTCGGGGTGCCGAGGAAGCCAGCCACGAACAGGTTGGCGGGGTGGTGATACAGCTCCAGCGGCGAGCCGACCTGCTCCACGCGACCGCCATTGAGCACCACCACCTTGTCGGCCAGGGTCATGGCTTCGACCTGATCGTGGGTCACGTAGATCATGGTCGCTTCCAGTTCCTTGTGCAGACGCGACAGCTCCAGACGGGTCTGCACCCGCAGCGCGGCGTCGAGGTTGGACAGCGGTTCGTCGAACAGGAAGATTTTCGGGTTGCGCACGATGGCACGGCCGATGGCCACGCGCTGACGCTGACCGCCGGACAATTGCTTGGGCTTGCGCTCAAGCAAAGGGCCCAGTTCCAGAATGCGCGCAGCTTCGGCGACTTTCTTCTCGACTTCGGCTTTCGGCGTGCCGGCCAGATCGAGGGCGAAGGACAGGTTCTTGCCCACGGTCATGTGCGGATACAGCGCGTAGGTCTGGAACACCATGGCCAGGTCGCGCTTGGCTGGGGTCACTTGAGCGATCTCGCGGCCGTCGAGTTCGATGCTGCCGCTGGTGACGTCTTCAAGGCCTGCGATCAGGCGCAGCAGGGTGGATTTGCCGCAGCCCGATGGACCGACGAAGACCACGAATTCGCGGTCTTTGACGTCCAGGTCGATGCCTTTGATGATCTGGTGGCCGTCGAAGCCTTTTTGCAGATTTCTGATTGTCAGGTTAGCCATGTGGGGCTCCAGTCTTATTCTTCAAATACATCAAAAAGGGTACTGAACGGGATCGTCGAGATCGTCCCCACGCTTAGCGTGGGAATCATCGTGTTCTCGATCATTTCACCGCACCAAACGACAGCCCGCGTACCAGCTGCTTCTGGCTGATCCAGCCGAAGATCAGGATCGGTGCGCAGGCCAGGGTCGAGACCGCCGACAACTTGGCCCAGAACAGACCTTCAGGGCTTGAGTAGGAGGCGATCAGCGCCGTCAGGGGCGCGGCGTTGGACGAGGTCAGGTTCAGCGACCAGAACGCCTCGTTCCAGCACAGAATCAGCGACAGCAGCGCGGTGGAGGCCAGGCCGCCTTTGCAGATCGGAATCAGCACCTTGAAGATCTCCTGGCGCGTGGTGGCGCCGTCCAGCCGCGAGGCTTCGAGGATTTCGCCGGGGATGTCCTTGAAATAGGTGTAAATCATCCAGACCACGATCGGCAGGTTGATCAGCGTGTAGATCACGATCAGCGCGATGCGCGAATCCAGCAGGCCGAAGGTTTTGGCCAGCAGATAGATCGGCATCAGCACGCCCACCGGCGGCAGCATCTTGGTGGAGAGCATCCACAGCAGCGTGCTCTTGGTGCGCTTGGTTTCGAAGAACGCCATGGAGTAGGCCGCTGGCACCGCGATCAACAGGCACAGGATCGTGGCGCTGAAGGAAATCAGGATCGAGTTCCAGGCGAAGTGGAAGTAATCGCTGCGCTCTTGAATGTGCAGGTAGTTTTCCAGGGTCGGCGTGAAAATGAACTGCGGCGGCGTGGCGAACGCGTCGATCTCGGTCTTGAAGCTGGTGAGCACCATCCAGAAGATCGGGAAGAATATCAGCGCCGCAATCACCCACGACAAGGTGCCGAGCAGCACGCTTTGCAGGCGACGGGATTGTTTGAGCGTCATCATGACCTTGCCCTCAAGACTTGTCGGTGAGGTTTTTGCCGATCATCCGGATCAGGATGATCGCGGCAATGTTGGCGATGACCACGGCAATCAAGCCGCCGGCCGATGCCATGCCCACGTCGAATTGCAGCAGCGCCTGGTTGTAAATCAGGTACGCAAGGTTGGTCGAAGCGAAGCCCGGACCGCCGTTGGTGGTGGTGAAGATTTCGGCGAACACCGACAGCAGGAAGATGGTTTCAATCATCACCACCACGGCGATCGGGCGTGCCAGATGCGGCAGGGTCAGGTGCCAGAAGATCGCGATGGGACCTGCGCCATCCAGACGCGCGGCTTCTTTCTGTTCCTGGTCCAGGGACTGCATGGCGGTCATCAGGATCAGGATCGCGAACGGCAGCCATTGCCAGGACACGATGATGATGATCGACAGCATCGGGTAGTTCGCCAGCCAGTCCACGGGCTGTGCGCCGAACAGCTTCCAGACCGAGGCGAGGATGCCGGAGACCGGGTGGAAAATCAGGTTCTTCCAGATCAGCGCACTGACCGTGGGCATGATGAAGAACGGCGATATCAGCAACACGCGAACGATACCGCGACCGAGAAACTCGGTGGCTTCCAGCAGGGCCGAGATCAGTACGCCAAGGATCACGCTGATCGCCAGTACGCTGCCGACCAGCAGCAGGGTGTTCATGGCACCGGGTAAGAAGCCTGCGTCGGTGACGAAAAACTCGAAGTTCTCAAGGCCGACGAATTCGTTTTCGCCGGGGTTGAGCAGGTTATAGCGAATCAGCGAGAAGTAGATGGTCATGCCCAGCGGGACGATCATCCAGACCAGCAGCAACAGCACCGAAGGGCTGACCAGAAACCAGCCAGGCTTTGTCACGCTGCCCTTGGCCTGTGATTTATCGTCGGCCGAGGCCGAACGAGGTGTAATGGTTGACGTGTTCATGATGACTCCGAACCGGGGCAAAAGCGTGAGCGTGGCAGCAGCGGCGGGGTGCCGGCTGCTGCCTTGAAGCAATGGGTGTCAGCCCTTTTTCGGGTAACCCGCTCGCTTCATTTCACGCTCGGACACGCTTTGTGCGTTGGTCAGTGCCTGGTCGACCGAGGAGGTGCCTACCAATGCGGCCGAGAACTGCTGGCCCACGGAGGTGCCGATCGACTGGAACTCAGGAATGGTCACCAACTGGATACCGACATACGGCACGGGTTTGAGGGTCGGCGCTTTCGGCGTCACGGCCTTCAGCGATTCCAGGGTGATATTGGCGAACGGCGCGGCTTGCTTGTACGCGTCGGTGTAGGTCGAAGCGCGGGTGCCAGGCGGCACGTTGGACACGCCGTCTTTCGCCGCAACCAGTGCCGCGTACTCTTTGGAAGTCGCCCACTCGGTGAACGCACGAGCGTCCTTGTCATTCTTGGCGCTGGTCGGGATCGCCAGAGCCCAAGAGTACAGCCACGCCGAGCCTTTGTCGGTCACTTCGTGCGGCGCGTAGGTGAAGCCCACGTTGTCGGCGACCTTGCTCTGGGACTTGTCGGTGACGAACGAGCCGGCAACGCTGGCGTCGACCCAGATCGCGCACTTGCCGCTGTTGAACAGCGCCAGGTTTTCGTTGAAACCGTTACTGGAGGCGCCGGGAGGGCCGTCCTTCTTCATGACGTTGGTGTAGAACGTCAGCGCGTTCTTCCACTCAGGTTGATCGAACTGCGGTTTCCACTGTTCGTCGAACCAGCGCGCGCCGAACGAGTTGGCCACGGTGGTGATCAACGCCATGTTCTCACCCCAGCCCGCCTTGCCACGCAGGCAGATGCCGTACTGTTCTTTCGATTTGTCGGTGAGTTTGTCGGCGAATTCGGAAATCTGGGTCCAGGTCGGACGTTCCGGCATGGTCAGACCGGCTGCCTGAAACAGATCCTTGCGGTAATAAGTGATCGAGCTTTCTGCGTAGAACGGCAGGGCGAACAGTTTGCCGTCGACCGACAGACCGTCACGCACGGAAGGGAACACGTCATCCAGCGCGTAGGACGCTGGCAGGTCGTTCATCTCTTTCAGCCAGCCCTTGGCGCCCCAGAGTGAGGCTTCGTACATGCCGATGGTCAGAACGTCGAATTGGCCGCCCTTTGTGGCGATGTCGGTGGTCAGGCGCTGACGCAGCACGTTCTCTTCCAGGACGACCCACTTGAGCTTGATGTCCGGATGCTGTTCTTCGAAGGTTTTCGACAGCCGCTGCATGCGGATCATGTCGCTGTTGTTGACCGTGGCGATGGTGACGTCGCCGGCTTGGGCCAAGGTGGTCAGGGTCGAGAGTGTCAGACAGGTGCCAGCAAGCAGAACTTTTGCAGAGGTCTTCATTTATCACTCCTCTTCTACGTCCAGATGGACGAAAGAAGCTTGGTTATTGTTTTTGTTCCTTCCGGAGAATTGGAAGAAGGTCAGTTGATTACAACGGTCTGCACGGACATTGACAAATCCTGCGACACACTTGAACTGATACTTTCTTGCACTGAGAGTTCGAGCGGCTGCCCACCGAAACTGCGTTCCGGCATGGTGCGGCGCAGTTCCAGCGTAGTAGATGAGGGCGAGAAGGGGGTGAATCAGTACAGGTTCTGCTCGGTCAGACGCTGCACGGCAAGGCGCCGATAGTGGGAGGGCGTCATGCCCTTGAGTTTTTGAAAGCGGCGATTGAAGTTGGAGATATTGTTGAAACCTGACTCGAAGCACACATCCGTCACCGGCTTGTCGCCGTCGGCCAGCAGCTCACAGGACTTGCTGATGCGCAGGCGGTTGACGAACTCGACGAACGTGCGCCCCGTGGCCTGTTTGAACACCCGTGAGAAATAGGTGGGTTTCATCCCCAGATGGTCCGCCACTTCTTCCAGCGTCAGTTCACGCGCGTAGTGGGTGAAGATGTATTCCACCGCCTTGTTGGTTCGCTCCACCGCATGATCGTCCGACAGCTGCGAGGCCGTAGTCCCTGACAGCAACTGAAAATCATCACTGGCCGCGAGCAGCTCCAGCAAGATGAAAAAATGGCCCAGGCGGGTCATGCCGTTGGAGTCGGCGATCTTTTGCATCAGCTTCATGGCCTGGCGGATCGTGCGCTTGCAGCGAAACTCGATGCCGTACTGCGCCCGTTCAAGCAATGGAGTCAGGGTTTTGAGCTCGGCGAACACTTGATTGCCACTTTCCAGCAATTCCTCGGTGAAGTTCACCAGCATGTCGCGCTTGGCAACGACTTCGTCTTCCTCGACCTGGCTGATCCAGTTGTGCGGCAGATTGGGGCCGGTCAGAAACAGCGTCCCCGGATAGAAATTGCCGATGTAGTCGCCGACGAACACCTTGCCGGAGCTGGCGACGATCAGGTGCAGCTCGTATTCCTTGTGGAAATGCCAGCGCACCAACGGGCACGGGAAGCCATGTTCGCGATAGATGATCGACAGACCGTTGTGGTCGTCCATCAACTCGTAAGAAGGGTCGGTGATTCTTGTTGTTTTGGTCATGCCGTTGCCGGGATTCCGGGAGATGCCTGAGCGCTAATGTGCACTATTTGCCCGGGGAATACAGCATCGAACCTTACTCGAACACCACTTCGACTTTGCCTTCCTTGCGTGAACGCGGTGCTGCCTTGACCACGATCTGCACATCGCGCCCGAGGCGAACCAGACACTCGATCATTTTGGTTTCGCTGATGCCACGGAATTTGCCCCGCAGCATTTCCGAGATCTTCGGTTGCGCAAGGCCGAGGATTTCGCTGGCTTGCGCCTGAGTCAGGTGGCGAGCCTTGAGAATGCTACCGATCTTCGCCGCCAACTGTGCCTTGACCAGCATCTCGCTGGCATCGGCAATTCCCAGATCGGCGTAAACGTTACCGCTGCCGTGTTCGATTTCAGTCATGTCGCATTCCTTTCCAATGTGTTTCTGCGGCCATGAGCCTGGTCCGAATCATGGCGATGTCGTGTTGGGGTGTCCGGATCGCTCGTGTCGACTTTTTCTGAAAGCAGTGGAGAACGTAAACGGCATTACCGAAGCGCAGTGTGTAGACCGCGCGGAAAGTGTTGCCATGAAGGTTTTCGACGACCTCCAGTACGCCTGCATGACCGAAGCCCCTGAGCGGTTTGGCCTGCGAATGCTTACCGCCGGTTTGCGCGAGGTAAAGGGCATAGCCGAACGTGTCCTGTACTTCAGAAGGCATTGTGATGAGGTCCTTCCCGCTGCTGGCCACCCAGAAAAGCGGCTTTTCAAATCCCTGTGACATGGCGGAAATTATACCTGTATGGGTATTAAGTCAACCTGCCGCTCTGCAGCGGCGGCCCAGGCGGGCCACTATCCTGAGCTTTCTTTGTTTCTGCCATTTGGGAACTGTAACGCCATGAAAAAGCCGCGCTGGCAGCAGGGCGGTTGCAGGGCCGGTTACACCGCGCCGCGGCTGCTGACCGCTATTGCACGCCGTTACGGTTCTTCGCCTCGATCCACTGCGACATGTACTGCGTACTCTTGTGCTGATGGTGGCGCAGCATGGCGCCGGTGAAGTTGGCGGTGCGGTGGGCCTGCAAATTGTCGCGCAGCTGGTTGATGCGTTCTATCAGCGTCGCGCAATGTTGCTCGTGCCGGAAACGCTCGTGGAGCACCGCGAAGCCGTCACGTTGTGCCTGGTCCCAGAGCGCCTGGTCCCGGTAAAGAAGCACCGCCCGGTCGGCGAAAGTCTGGGCGTCGGTGGCAATGGCGCCAGGGAATGGCAGGTCGCCGTACATGGCCTCGGCGCCAATCGGCGTGGTGACGGTTGGCGTGCCGCAGAGCATCGCGTCGGTCACCTTGCCCTTGATCCCGGCACCAAAGCGCAGGGGCGCCAGCGAGACGCGCGCAGCGGACATCACTTCAAGGGCATTTTCGGCCCAATTCATGATGTGAAAACCCTGAGCAGCGTTGTGCAACGCGGTGGCCTTGGGTGGGGTGTAGGCGCCGTAAACGTGCAGCTGCGCGCTGGGCAGCTGCTGACGCATCAATGGCCAGATCGTGTTTTTCAGCCATAGCACCGCATCCCAGTTCGGTGCATGACGAAAGTTGCCGATGGTCAGGAAGTGCTCGCGGTCGCCGAAGCCACTGGCGCTGTGCGGTACGTCGCGAAGCATCAAGGGGCACCAGTGCAGCAGTTCGCCTGGCACCTTGAAGTGGGTCGTCAGCAGCTCGATTTCGACGTCGGACACCACAAGGTTCAGGTCGCTGCGATAAAAGGAGGCCAGTTCGCGCTGGGCCAGATCCGTCACCGCCATGCGCTCAAAGATCTGTGCGCCGGGGGCTGCGAACAGCTCATCGTAGTGTTCACTGGCGGCGCTTTCTTTCAGTTGCTCCTTGAGCATCTGATGCCGGGCATGACGCATGCTTTGCAGGTCACAGGTTTCCAGGACCCGCAAAGCATTCGGGCAGTGCTTCTCTACTCGCCAGCCGAACTGCTCCTCCATCAGAAACTGATCGAACAGCACCACGTCCGGCTGCAGTTCGCTGACGAAACGATCGAAACTGCTGCTGTTCAGTTCGATGGCGACTTCGGTAATGCCCAGGACCGCCAGGTCCGCCCGCTGTTCACCCTCGCTGGCAGCGCTGGCAAAGGTGATCTGCCAGCCCTGCTCGAGAAAACAGTCGATCAATTGCATGACGTGGCCGCTGGCGGCCGACGAACGTGGTTCGGGCCACACGTAACCAATGATCAGCACATGGGTGTGGCGTGTTGCGCAGTGGTTTTCAGTCGCCAAGAATGCTTTTCACTTTGTCGCGCAGTTGATCGATGGAAAACGGTTTGCCGATGATTTGCATCCCGGCAGGCGCATCGATGTTCTCGGCGTAGCCACTGGCGAACAGGATCGGCATTGTCGGGCGCAATTCCCGGGCCTTGTTCGCCAGCTTGATGCCGTCCATGTCGGGCAGGCCCTTGTCTGTCATCAGCAGATCGATGGTCACGGTGTCGTTCTGCAGAAAGGCCAGGGCATCAGCACCGTCGGCGGCTTCGAGCACTGTGTACTCGAGCTCTTCGAGAACGTCGACGATCAGCATCCGGACGATGCTGTCATCTTCAACCACCAGAATCGTGCTGGTTGGGTCGGACATGTAAAAATTCCTTGAAAATGGCGAAGTTTCGACCGGGCAATTGGCAGCCGGTCTGCTGGTTAACCAAGCCCGTGATTGTGACAAGTTAACGGCGTCAAAAACACAATTCAAATGAGTGTGATGGCGCTAGGGAATCACTCAATCGTATAGTAAGCGTAGTTTTCTTCTACGGCTAAAGTCAGAAAATTCAACTCTAGATGTCAGAAGCTGGAGTTTTTTGCTGAAGTTTACGGCAAACTCCGTCGTTTAGACGAATCCGCCCGGGCCCCTTGCGATGATCCAAACCTCTGCAGTCGATGAGCAACGTTTCCGCAAACTTCTCAGCCGTAACGTCAGTCTGCCCCTGGCGGTCGGCGTTCTCAGTGCCGCATTCTTCGTCATCCTGATCACGTATCTGCTGTCGGCCATCCAATGGGTCGAGCACACCGATCGGGTCATCAACAACATCAACCGCTCGCTCAAGCTGTCGGTGGACATGGAAACCGGCATGCGCGGGTTTCTCCTGACCGGCGACGAGCGCTTCCTTGACCCCTATGAAGTTGCCAAGCCGAGCATCCTCGCCGAATTGAAGGGGCTTGAGGATCTGGTCGCGGACAACCCCGATCAGGTCGACCGCTTCAAGCGCCTGGCGGCGATGCAGGAATCCTGGAACCAGTTCGCCCAAGAGATGATCACGCTGCGCCGCAACAATGCGGACTACGCCACGCCGATCCAGAATCGTCGCGGCAAACGCCTGACCGACGAGATTCGCGATCAGTACGATCAGGCAGCAAACATCGAGCATCAGCTACGTCTGACCCGTAATACCGAGGTCACGCACACGACGATCATCTCGGTCTCGCTGTATATCGCGTTCATTCTGATCGTCAGCGGGATTCTGGCGTATATCGGCCGTCGCGACATGACGGCGCTGTCCAGCACCTATGCGGCCAACATGAAAGCTCAGCAGGAAGATGCCGAACGGCTGTCTCATGTGGCCTGGTTGCGCAACGGTCAGAGCGAGCTGGCTGAGCAGGTGATCGGCCAACTGACGCTGAATCTGCTGGGCCGCAACGTGCTGCAGTTCTTCGCTCATTACTTGGGCGCCGTGGTGGCCGCCGTTTATGTGCGTCAGGAGCATGGCGGTCTGGTGCGTGTGGCGTCCTACGGGTTCTCCCGTCAGCAAGAGCTTCAGGAGCAGTCGATCTACAGCGGCGAAGGCGTGGTCGGCAAGGCCGCCGAGCAGGATCAGATCATCACCCTGGACGACGTGCCGCAGGATTACTTCAAGGTCACGTCCGGACTGGGCGACGGTTCGCCGCGCAGCGTGGTCGTGGTGCCGACCAGCAATGACGATCAGGTCAACGGCGTGATCGAACTGGGCTTTCTGCGCGAGCTGACGCAGCGTGATATCGAGTTCCTGGAGCTGGTCGCAGAGAACGTCGGCACGTCCATTGAGGCCGCGCGCTACCGTCAGCGTCTTCAGGAAGTGTTGGCCGAAACCCAGCAGCTTAACGAAGAGCTGCAAGTGCAGCAGGAAGAACTGCGCACCGCCAACGAAGAACTGGAAGAGCAGTCGCGGATTCTCAAGGAATCCCAGGCTCATCTGGAAACCCAGCAAGCGGAGCTGGAACAGACCAACGAGCAACTGGCCGAGCAGAGCAAGGCACTGGCCGATCAGCGCGACGCGCTGGACCGCAATAACGAAGAGTTGAGTGTCGCGCAGGTGGAGCTGGAAGCGCGCGCCGATGAATTGCAACGCTCGAGCAAGTACAAGTCAGAATTCCTCGCCAATATGTCTCACGAGCTGCGCACGCCGCTGAACAGCTCGCTGATTCTGGCCAAGCTGCTGGCCGAGAACCCGCAGGACAATCTCAGCGAAGAACAGGTGAAGTTCGCCGAGTCGATCTATTCCGCCGGCAACGATCTGCTGAACCTGATCAACGACATCCTCGACATCTCCAAGGTCGAGGCCGGCAAGCTGGACATGCGCCCCGAGAACAGCAGCGTCAGTCGTCTGGTCGATAGCCTGCGCATGACCTTCGAGCCGCTGGCCGCCGACAAGCAATTGCAGTTTTCGGTGGAGGTTCAGCCTGGCGCGCCGGTTTCGTTGTACACCGACCGCCAGCGTCTGGAGCAGATCCTCAAGAACCTGCTGTCCAACGCCGTCAAGTTCACCGAAACCGGTGCTGTCAGCCTGACGGTGTCGCGTCAGCCAGGCGAAGGCATTGCCTTCACCGTGCGCGACTCCGGGATCGGGATTGCCGAGGATCAGCAGCAAAGCATCTTCGAAGCGTTCCGTCAGGCCGATGGCACCACCAACCGTCGCTATGGCGGCACCGGTCTGGGACTGTCGATTTCCCGCGATCTGGCGCAACTGCTGGGCGGTTCGATTTCCGTCACCAGCCAGCCGGGGCAGGGCAGTATCTTTACCCTTGTATTGCCTGAGCAGTATGTCGAACAGGTGCCTTCCCAGTATGTCGACGACCAGGCGCCGGTGGCCGCGAAGGCGGTACAGATGCCTATTCCGGTGCCGGTGACGCCGGTAGCGGCCCCGATCATCGAGCCGATTCCGCGCTTCGCCGATGACCGTGAAAAGGCACCGTTCAACAAACGCTGCATCCTGGTCATCGAGGACGAGGTGCGCTTTGCCCACATCCTCTACGACCTGGCTCACGAGTTGGGCTACGCCTGTCTGGTGGCCCACGGCGCTGACGAAGGCTTCGATCTGGCGGCCAGCTTCCTGCCCGACGCGATTCTGCTGGACATGCGTCTGCCGGATCATTCGGGCCTGACCGTACTGCAACGCCTGAAAGAACTGCCTGGCACACGGCACATCCCGGTGCATGTGATCTCGGTCGAGGATCGTCAGGAAGCCGCGTTGCAGATGGGCGCCATCGGTTACGCCGTCAAACCGACCACCCGCGAAGAGCTCAAGGACGTGTTCGCACGCCTGGAAGCCAAGCTCACGCAGAAAGTGAAACGCGTGCTGCTGGTCGAAGACGACGCGCTGCAACGTGACAGCATCGCGCGGCTGATCGGTGACGATGACATTGAGATCACCGCCGTCGGCTTCGCCCAGGATGCGCTGGAGCTGCTGCGCGACAATGCCTACGACTGCATGATCATCGACCTGAAGCTGCCGGACATGCTCGGCAACGACTTGCTCAAGCGCATGTCCACCGACGAGATCTGCGCCTTCCCGCCAGTCATCGTCTACACCGGCCGCAACCTGACCCGCGATGAAGAAACCGAGCTGCTGAAGTACTCGCGCACCATCATCATCAAGGGCGCACGCTCGCCTGAGCGTCTGCTCGACGAGGTGACACTGTTCCTGCACAAGGTCGAGTCGCAGCTGTCCAACGAGCGGCAGAAGATGCTCAAGACCGCGCGCAGTCGTGACCGTGTGTTCGAAGGCCGCAAGATTCTGGTGGTCGATGACGACGTGCGCAATATCTTCGCCCTGACCAGTGCGCTGGAGCACAAGGGCGCCATTGTCGAAGTCGGGCGCAATGGTCTGGAAGCCATCGAAAAACTCAATACGGTCGAGGACATTGATCTGGTGTTGATGGACGTGATGATGCCGGAAATGGACGGCTACGAGGCCACCGCGCAGATCCGCAAGGACCCGCGCTGGCGCAAGCTGCCGATCATTGCCGTCACGGCCAAGGCCATGAAAGACGACCAGGAGCGCTGCCTGCAGGCGGGCTCCAATGACTACCTGGCCAAGCCTATCGATCTTGACCGGCTGTTCTCGCTGATTCGGGTGTGGTTACCAAAAATGGAACGTATCTGAATGGATTGGATCAATTGACCACGCCCGTAGAAAGACCAGGTTTAACTGATGGCCCATGAGCGAAACGCCGAGATCGAACTTCGCTTGCTGATCGAGGCGATCTACCTGAAATACAGCTATGACTTCCGCGATTATTCCGGCGCATCGGTAAAACGACGCGTCGCACATGCGTTGCGTCAGTTCGAGTTGAAGACCATTTCCGCGCTGCAGGAACGGGTGCTGCACGACCCTTCGGCGTTCATGCAGTTGCTGCAGTTCCTGACGATTCCGGTCAGCGAGATGTTTCGTGACCCTGCGCATTTCCTGGCGATTCGTCAGGAAGTGGTGCCGCTGCTCAAGACCTACCCGTCGTTGAAGATCTGGATTGCCGGATGCAGCACCGGGGAGGAGGTGTATTCGATGGCGATCCTTTTGCGCGAAGAAGGCCTGCTGGATCGCACCATCATCTACGCAACCGATATCAACCCAAGCTCCCTGGAGAAGGCCAAGCAAGGCATCTTCTCCATGGAGAACATTCGCGCCTACAACGAGAATTACCTCAAGGCAGGCGGTAAGCGATTGTTTTCCGACTATTACACGGCGGCCTACGATTACGCGATTTTCGACAAGAGCCTGCGGGAAAACGTCACCTTCGCCGACCACAGCCTGGCCACCGACAGCGTGTTCTCCGAGACGCATCTGATCTCCTGTCGCAATGTGCTGATCTACTTCAACAAGAAGCTGCAGGACCGGGCATTCGGGCTGTTTCACGAGTCCCTCTGCCATCGCGGTTTTCTGGTGCTGGGCAGCAAGGAAACATTGGAGTTTTCGGGCTATAAGGCTCAGTTCGAGCCCTTGGTCAAGCAAGAGCGGATCTATCGCAAATCATGAGAACGACCTTTCCCGGTGCAGACCCGGAACCGCCGGCATTACCCAGAGTCGACGCTATCGTCGTCGGTGCGTCTGCGGGCGGCGTCGAGGCGCTGCTGAAGATCTTTCGGCCGCTGCCCAAGGGCTTCAGCCTGCCGATCATTGCCGTGTTGCACCTGCCCGACGAGCGCCGCAGCCTGCTGGCTGAGGTGTTCAGTTCGCATCTGGCGGTCCCGGTGAAAGAAGCCGACGACAAGGAAACCATTTCGCCCGGGACGCTGTACTTTGCCGCGCCCGGTTATCACCTGTCCGTGGAAGCCGATTTCACGCTGTCTTTCAGTCAGGAAGAGCGCGTCTACCACTCACGCCCCAGCATCGACATCCTCTTTGAATCCGCCGCCGACGCCTATGACGGCAGGCTCGCGGGCGTGTTGTTGACCGGTGCGAATAACGACGGTGCCCAGGGAATGGCACGAATCAAGGAATACGGCGGTCTTACCGTGGTCCAGGACCCGGCCCAGGCGTTGGCGCGCACCATGCCCGACGCAGCGTTGGCCCTGCACACCCCAGACTTTCTCTTGCCTTTGCCCGACATTGGTCTGTTGCTTGTCGAGCTGGAACGAATTGCATGTTGAGTGAAATCAAAGCCAAGTTGCTGATCGTCGACGATCTGCCGGAAAACCTGCTGGCCCTGGAAGCGCTGATCAAGCGCGAGGACCGTCAGGTGTTCAAGGCGTTGTCGGCGGATGAAGCGTTATCGCTGTTGCTGGAGCACGAGTTCGCCATGGCGATTCTCGATGTGCAGATGCCTGGCATGAATGGCTTCGAGCTCGCGGAAATGATGCGCGGCACCGAGAAGACCAAAAACATCCCCATCGTTTTCGTCAGTGCCGCCGGGCGCGAGCTGAACTACGCGTTCAAGGGCTATGAAAGCGGCGCTGTTGACTTCCTGCACAAGCCGCTGGATATCCATGCGGTGAAAAGCAAGGTCAACGTCTTCGTCGATCTGTATCGCCAGCGCAAGGCGATGAAGCAGCAGGTCGAGGAGCTGGAGCGCAGTCGTCAGGAGCAGGAGGCGCTGCTGCGCGAACTGAAATCGACGCAGAACGAACTGGAACACGCGATTCGCATGCGCGACGACTTCATGTCCATCGTCTCCCATGAAGTGCGCACGCCGCTCAACGGTCTGATCCTTGAAACCCAGCTGCGCAAGTTGCATCTGGCCAAGGACAACGCCTCGGCGTTCACCATGGACAAACTCAAGGCCATGGTCGATCGCGATGAACGACAGATCCAGAGCCTGATTCGTCTGATCGAGGACATGCTCGACGTCTCGCGGATTCGCACCGGCAAGCTGTCGATCCGTACCAGCCCGTTCGACCTGGCTGAGCTTGTGGTGAATATGGTGGAGAGCTACTCCGCACAGATCGCTGCTGCCGAGAGCGTGGTGACCTTGCATGCCAGCGAGCCGGTGATTGGCGTCTGGGATGAATTCCGCATCGAGCAGGTGGTAGCGAATCTGTTGACCAACGCATTGCGCTACGGCGCTCACAAGCCCATCGAAGTCTGGGTGTACAGCGAAGGCAACGAGGCGCGTGTGGACGTGCGCGACCAGGGCATCGGCATCAGTGCCGAAAACCAGAAGCGGATTTTCCAGCAATTCGAACGGGTCTCGGCCAGTCATGCCGTGTCGGGCCTGGGGCTCGGGCTGTTCATTTCCGACCAGATTGTCGCGGCCCACGGCGGTACCATCAGCGTCGAAAGCGAGGAGGGCAATGGCTCGTTGTTCCGGGTCAGCCTGCCGCTTTAACCGCCGGTCCAGCCCGCCAGCCGCGGGCCAGAGCGCTGTTGTCAGCTTTCTTTACAGCGCTGTTCGAACCCTCCCGACCGTTCAGATAAATATCTGATTTTTCTGCGCAACCTCCAGCGCGGGCCATGGTCGTAATGGCAGCTATTTATAAGATCGAAGGCGTTCCAATGAGCTCTGATGCAGAAAATGTCGTCCTCATCGTCGAAGACGAGCCGCTGATCCTGATGCTGCTGTCCGACTACCTGTCGGGCGAGGGCTATCGGGTATTGCAGGCGGAAAACGGCGAGCAGGCATTCGAAATCCTCGCCACCAAACCCCATCTGGACCTGATGATCACCGACTATCGTCTGCCAGGCGGGGTGTCCGGGGTGATGATCGCCGAGCCTGCGGTGAAACTGCGACCGGAGCTGAAGGTGATCTTCATCAGCGGTTATCCGGCGGAGATCGTCGAGTCCGGCAGCCCGATCGCGCGCAAGGCACCGATCCTGGCCAAGCCGTTCACCATGGACAGCCTGCATTCGCAGATCCAGCAGTTGTTGAATTGATTCCAGCCACTTTGTAGCAGCCCGGCTTGCCGGCGGTCGCGATCTGCGGAAAGCCACCGCCGGCAAACCGCACGGCGACAGGGTCGGGACAGGCTCGAGGGAGCTACCCAAGGCAACCAGACCCCTGTGCCCCCGTTACCCCTCGATCTTCCCCGCACCCTGGCTCAACTGATCGCAGACGAGCCGCTCTGTGATCAGCTCCACGCCCTCTCGATTCAGCCCCTGATAGACGTCCGTTTAATCCTGTGCCCGCAGGTAGGAAACGCCTTGCCTCTTTTTCAGCCACGTCCCGGGCTGCGCAAGGTTGTGTCCCCCTTTCTTAAGGTCTCTCAATCCATACCATGGCGATAGATGAGTCGTCAGCCACACCGTGGAAGGCGCCCTGTTAATCAATAGAGAGCGCTTATTCGATGAGTCAGCACGCAAGCGATACCCAGGCCTCTGATTTGAAAAGTATCGAGATCAAACACGGCATAGGCAATTTCTTGTCCGTTGCTCAGCTGCTAGGCAGCCAATACGACATTGAAAACGTTGACGCCTTTTTTCTGCAGGTGGATCAGTGTTTTGAACGATTGGAGCAACAGGCGACGGTAGCGGGCTGGGGGGGCGATCAGTTCCAGGCGGTTCGATACGCACTCTGCGCGTTTTTTGATGAGCGTCTGCTGCAGGATGGCGGCCCCAAGGTACGTCAGCGGTTGCAGTCGCAGTCCTTACAGGCCCGATATTGCAATGATTATCTGGCGGGGCAAGGTTTCTTCGACAGGTTGGATGCTGCCCGCGCCGATGCTCGGCAAAACCTGGAGGTGCTCGAGGTTTTCCTGCTGTGCCTGATACAAGGCTTCAAAGGGAAATATATCGAGCGCAGTCCGCAAGCGCTGCAGTCACTTATTAACGACCTGCGGGGGGAGATCGGCCAGCAACACTCGACGCTTTCCCGACTCTCGCCAGAACTTTTGAAGGCAGGGGATTCTGGTTTCCATGCCCAGCGAAAAGCGCCGGGATGGGTCGTGACTTTTTTATTCGTCTCTACAGGCGCCGCCCTTTGCTGGGCGGGCAATGACATCTTGAGCCGCCAGTCGCAGGTGCTGTCAGGAGCAATCGAACAGCGCTGGGGCAGCGCAATGACAATCCCTGCGCAGGTAGGTAGTCAAGGATGATCAAGCGTCGCATTTCAATTCAAGCAGGCATGCTGCTGTTCTGGATCGCCGGGTTGACGGCGGCCGTGAGCGCCTGGGCGCTGTCGTGGATAACGTCAGCCCGGGCAATCGAAATCTGTGTGCTCGTGTCCACCGCCTGTTGCACGGTATGGCTCATTCGCTATGGTTTACGTCGTCGCAATGAGAGCACGCTTAGCGCACTGATCAGTCGTCAGGTCGATCAGTCAATCGCAAGCCGGCATTCGCTTCAGGACCAGCAACTGTTCAAAGAGCACCTGGGTCACATCATCAAGTTACTGCGGGCATCGCGTGCAACCGGTGGTCAGGGTGCCCACGCACTGTCGGACTTGCCGTGGTACCTGGTACTGGGTACCCGCGGGTCAGGAAAAACCAGCTTGTTGGCGCGCTCCGGGTTATCAATCGATAACGCCAGTGGGGTTTCAGGGGATGGGCCGGGCGCACGAGAACATTGTGACTGGTATTTCAGTCCCCACGCCGTCTTCATCGAAACCGCCAGCCGGTATCTGGATGACGCTCGGTCGGCCGGGGTATTCGTCAATTTCCTGAAACTCCTGAAAAAGCGGCGCAAGCCAGTCGCGATAAACGGGATCGTGCTGACCGTCAGCCTCCAGGAGCTCATTTCGGCGACACCTGTAGAGCGTCTGGAACTGGCGCAACGATTCTCCAGTCGGGTGAGTGATTACGCGACATCGCTGGGCGTCATCCCACCGATTCACCTGGTGCTGACCAAGTCCGATCTACTGCCAGGCTTTCTATCTGCCTTTGGCGATATGTCAGATGAGTCACGCCGACAGCCGTGGGGCGTAGGCTTGGGAGACAATTCTTCCGGCCTCGGTGAGCATTACGAGCAACCCTTCGAGACGCTGCTCGGCAGACTGCACATTTACCTGCACCAGCTTTCACTCCACGGCCGTTGTCCAGCCGATGCAGACGCACTGCAATTCGCCAATTATCTGATGGGACTGTCGGAACCCCTCAAGGATTTTCTTGTGCAACTGGAGAGCGGCAGCCCATTTGTGAACGTGCGGTCTGTGCATTTCACCAGCGCGCGGCAAGGTTCCGACTCCCTGCCGGCGGTTTTCAAGGAACGGATGGTTGCCGCCTATGGCCTCAAAGCGCTGGAACCCTCCGCCGCGCCGGTGGCGGCAGGCGCTGAAGACAAGGCCGGTTACTTCATCACCGACCTGTTTTGCGAAATCATCTTACCCGGACGGCACGCGGCCTTGCGCCCACTGCCGAGCGGGCGTTCGAGCCGGCCGCGCAGGGTGCTCAAAGGACTGTTACTCACTCTTGGCGTGGGTACGCTGGCCCTGGTTGTGCTGGATTTCCTGTCGGACCATAAAAAGCTGCAGACTCTCGATCGCGGGCTGGCGGAGCCGCCAGCGCAGATGGACAGCCCCCAGGCGCTGCGCGCATGGCAGGCATTGGGTCAGTTGCGCGCGCACCTGTCCTCGCTGGATACCCCGCCCGATGGCGTCAACGTTCCGCGCCTGTTTCCGGATACCCACGGGTTGGAAGCTGTTCGTCAATCGATCCGCAGTGCTGTGACGTATCAGTTGCAGGGTGCGCTGGGGGGGCCGCTGGAGAAGTATCTGCGGGTGCAGTTGGGCGTGCTTGAGGGATATTCGCAGGACCCCATCGATGTGAATAATCCGGGTGAGCCGCATACCGCTGACACACCGCTCGATGATGCCGGCGCAGGCGTGCGTTCACAGCTCAAGCGCTCAGACCTGAGCCAGCAACAACGCGCATCGATCGCCGACACCTATGAAGCCCTGAAGCTGTATCAGGTGCTGACGGATCCACGGGCTCATCCCGAAGTCGAGTTTGTAGCGGCGACGTTGAGGCGTGTCTGGCAGCGGGCTTTGGCGGCTGAGGGCATTGACGTCGAGTCACAAGACGTCGTCGACAACAGCGCGGCCTACCTGACTGATTTGACAGCAGCCCGCGCTCCGGAACTTCGACGCGATGCCGCGCTGGTGTCAGCGTTACAACGCAGGCTCAAATCCTTCATGACCGAGAGCTCATGGGCCGAACGCGAATACCTGCGCCTGCAGTTGGAGTTCAAAAGCCGACAACCCGCGTTGACGCTGGCGGATCTGGTGCCCGAGGCCGGGCGAAAGCAACTGTATTCCTCCGCGTCCGTCCCAGCGCTGTATACCCTGGAAGGTTGGAAGTCGCTGCAGCTGGAACTGGTCAAATGGCTCGCCCGTGAGGTCAGACACGATCCCGACTGGGTCCTTGAGGCAGCCACCCGCGAGCCAGAAAACATTCAGAGAGCTCAGTTCCTGGGTGACTTTCTGCAGCGCTATAAAAATGATTACGCGCAGGCATGGTATCGATTTTTGAGGGAAACCGGCGTGCGACAGCCCGATGGATTGCAAGCGTCAGTCCAACAGCTGTCCCGCGTGAGCGATGTCCAGAATTCCCCGGTGAAAGTTCTGATGCAGGCGGTGCATCTGAACACCCGATGGGACCTGCCGATGTCGGCGAACGAAGCCGGGAGCGGCCATGAAACACCTGCCGTTTCGCCCTTGACTCCCTACTTGCGCAATGTTTTTGACGGCAGCCTGGCCACACGTTTCGCCCCCGTCTCGCAGCTGTTCGCTGCCGATGACCCTGAGGGTGGCGGGGCTACGATAATGGACCGCTACCTGCTCTCGCTGCGCAAACTCAAGGTGAGGACCGGCGATATTCTGCGTTCCCAGAATGTCGGCAAGAGCAGCAAGCGACTGGTCAGTGAAACGCTGGATGGACAACCGACTGAAATCGCTGTCGCCCGTCAGCATGTCGAACGTTACGTCGATACCAGTGAGACGGGGGTCTCAGTCGAATTGCGTCGAATGTTCAGCTCGCCGGTGGAAAACACATGGTCCGCGTTGCGCCAGCGCGTCGGTGTGTACGTGGCCGATGAGTGGCAGCAACAGATCGTGCAGCCGTGGCAGAAAACCGTCGCCCATCGCTACCCCATCGTGCCGCGGGCGTCGAACGAGGTGTCGGTGAAAGATGTGGCACGGTTCGTCCGTCCGGATTCCGGGCTGGTGGCGGCTTTCAAGCGCGAGCAGATGGGTAACCTGGCTGAAGCGCAAGGTCTGGGTGACACCGGCCCGGACAAGCCGCAGGCATTGGTCACCGGGCACGTTCTGGCGAGCATCGGCAAGGCCAACGTCATTGGAGAGTTACTCGACAGCCTCGCTGACCCGGACAACGGCTTTGAATTGATGGTCACACCTTCCAGTGCCTATACCGACATCATCTTCACCCTCGATGGTCAGCAGGTTCATTACCGCAACGGCAAGGAGCGTTGGCATCGTTTCATCTGGCCAGCTTTGTCCGATGCCCCTGGGGCGCGCCTGGAGGTCGTCACGCTGGAGGGAAAACGCGTGTCGGTGTTCAACTTTCCCGGTCGCTGGGGATTGCTGAAGATGAGTGAAAGCGCACAGGTCAGCCGTCTCGATGAGGTTCGACAGCAATTCGCCTGGAGCAGTGAGGTCGGGCCGGTCAGCCTTACCGTGCGAAACCATGGCGGGATGAAGCTGACGGAACTGTCCGCTATCAAATCGCTGAACTTTGTCTCCGACAGCCGTCCGCACTGACGGCTATTTCTACACGCTGCCTGACATGGATGTCGGGCCTGACGCTTCGATTCGGCAAGGAACGCACACGTTATGGACTCATTTCTCACCCCCCCGCTGAGCCAGAGGGGGCGGCTCCTGCAACTCACCACAGCACTGGGCGACGACGCGTTGCTGGCGTTGCGTGTGCATGCAACCGAGATGCTCGGGCGAGTGCCGCGCGTGGTGCTGGATGTGGTGGTGCAGGACCCTGATCACGATCCGCAATCGCTGATCGATCAGGACGTCTGCCTGCGAATCCTACAGGACGACGGGACCTTTGCCGTTCGCCATGGCTGGGTCGAACAGGTGAACTATCTGGGCAGCGCCACGGGGCTGCACGACTGGCAAATGGTGTTCGCGCCATGGTTCCACTTGCTGGAGTTTCGACGTGATTGCCGGATCTGGCAGGACCTGGACCTGCCGACGATTTTTGCCCAGGTGTTCTCCGGGTATCAGCGGGCTCGAGGGCAATACCGCTTCGAGCTGCGACGCGAGTATCCGCCGCTGTCCTATGTCACGCAGTTCAATGAAAGCGATGCCGATTTCGTCCAGCGTTGGTGCGAGCAGGAAGGTATTTTCTGGTACGTGGAGCATACGCACGACGCGCACTGCATCGTATTTACCGACAGCCATGACACGCTGGAACCGTTACAGCCCGGTGCGTTGCGTTTTCATACACAGTCGGCAACCGAGCAGCACGACAGCATCACCGAGTGGAGCACGTCGCTTCAGGTTCACAGCGGGCGCCTGCACTGGCGCAGCAATGATTACCTCGCGCACGGGCAGCGGCGTGAAACCGTCATGAGGGCGCTGCCCGATGCGGCGGCCCCGGTCGAGCTCGAACAATATGACTACCTTGGCCAGTTCGCCTGGCAGAACCCCGACCACGCGCAGTGGCTCGGTTGCGTGCGAATGGAACACCTTGAATCCAGAGCGCGCCGGGTCAAGGGGCAGGGTGGCGTCCGGCAAATGTGCGCGGGTCGCTGGTTCGAACTGACCGAACACCCGCTGCATGACCGTTTGCCTGCACAGGACCGACAGTTCCTGTTGATCGGCGTCGAGTTTTTTGCCGAAAGCAACCTGCCGATCCCCCATGGTCGGCGCGCGGCCCCCGGCAGTCTGGCACCGCTGCTGGCGTCGATTCGAGAGCAGGACCGCACCAGCCGATCAATGACCGCCGCGCAAGGTACTGACGCACTGAACGCCCGGCGCTCGGCACACGGTTTCTACCTCAACCGCTTCGAAGCGCAGCCCCGGAGCGCGCCTTACCGCAGCGCGCCCGAGCACCAGAAACCCGCCATGCCCGGCCCGCAGACAGCTGTGGTGGTGACCCCACAAGCGCACGAAGTGCTTACCGACCGCCTGAACCGGGTGTGCGTGCGCTTCCACTGGGACCGGCAGGCGGGCAGTGGAGAACTGGGCTCGTGCTGGATCCGCATGTTGCAAAACAGCAGCGGACCCGATTGGGGCAGCGTGCATGTGCCGCGTGCGGGGGAAGAAGTGGTGGTGACGTTTCTCGACAACGACATCGACCGCCCTCTGATTCTGGGGCAGGTCTATGGCGGCCATGCCCCGGCGTGGCACGGCAGCGGTGCGATGAGTGGCTATAAAAGCAAGGAGCTGAAGGGTCGGGGGTTCAATCAGTGGGTCATGGATGACACCCCGGGGCAGTTGCGTACCCAATTGCACAGCAGTCATGGCCACACGCAACTCAATCTGGGTTACCTGATCGACCAGCAGGGCAATCAGCGAGGCAGCTGGCGTGGCAGCGGGTTCGAGCTGCGCAGCGATGATTACGGGGCGGTTCGCGCGCAACGAGGTTTGCACCTCAGCACCTGGAAACGCAGCAAGGCCCAGGGCGGCCAGATCGACAGCGATGAAGCGCGACAGCAGCTTGAAGACAGCGAGCAACGGCTTCAAGCGCGCTCGGATGACGCCCGACAACACAATGCGGACAGCCTGGAGGCAGCGGTCAAAAGTCTGCAGCAACTTCATGACGACGTCGGTTTTTCGGTCAGCCATGGCGATGGGAGCAGCAAAGGCATGGGTCGAGCCGCGGCTTTTCAACAGCCATTGATGCTGCTGTCTGCGCCCCACGACATTGTCAGTACTTCGGCACGCAACACCCAGTTGCACAGCGCCGGTCAGACGTTGCTCACGACTGGCGACGACCTGTCACTGGCCAGCGATAAATCGTTGCTGGTCAGCGTCGCCCAGGGCATCAGCCTGTTCGCGAAAAACGCCGGCGCAAAACTGTTCGCCGCCAAAGGCAAGGTCGCAGTCCAGGCCCAGAGCGACGCCATCGAAGTCACCGCCCAGCAGGACGTGACCATCACCTCGACCGGCAAGGGCGTCCACATCAGCGCGCAGGATGGCATCTTGCTAAGCAGCGGGGGCGCCTATATCCACATCAAGGACGGCAACATCAAGATCCACACCCCGAACGAGCTCAGCCTGAAGGCCGCGACGAGAAATATCGACGGCCCCACCCGACTCGATCCCACTGATCCGATCTGGCCCGAAGCATCGATCAGGCAGGCGCTGTCGTTACGGATGAGTCAGACCGGTGCCGCCAACCACGACATCGCGGCGGGTATGCCCTACAGGGTGTTCGCCGGTGGCGCCCTGGTCGCCGACGGCATCATGGACGAGAGCGGGGCGATCAAGCTGGAGCACCACGTCGTCAGCACGGAATACGTGGTGCAAACGGCACGTGGTGATGAGTTCGTATTCCCGGTGCAGGGCGATTTTCGCGGTGAACCCGACAACGCCGAGCACGCCAATCGTGGACGCCGGCGGCATCAGAGCCAGCCGCATCCCGACATCGCCCCGGCAGCCAGTGGCGGCGTCTTCAGGGGTTTTTACGCGGCCCTCAACCAGACCGACACCCCCTCAAAGGACTGACCCATGAACCGAACCCAAAACCGCACCCGCACGGCCACCGTGCCCATTGCCACCTCCCGGGCAATGAGCGCCGTGATGACCACCTCATGGTTCGTCGAGGACACCGAATACCCGCCCACTCACGCGACCTTTGAGCCGTTGGTCAACGGCGAGCGTACGTTCGGTGCCTTGTACGACGACATTCTCGCGGCGACCCAGAGCATCGACATCGTGTGCTGGGGCTTCCAGCCGTCGATGTACTTCAAGCGCGACAACGTCGACTCGCTGTGCATCGGTGAGCTGCTGCTGCAAAAAGCCGGCGAAGGCGTCAAGGTGCGGATCCTCTGCTGGTCGGACGGGCTGCGCATCGCCGCGCTGGCCAGTGAAAACATGACGCCGGGGCGCAATCTGGCGAGCCTGCTCAAGGCAGGTTCGCGCAACAGTGGGCAGATCAAATACGACCAGCAGTGGCACCGGCAGGCGGTGGACAGCAGCCTGCGCATCTCGCCGTTCATGCAGAAAAAGATCGCCCACCGGCTGAAGGCCTGGCTTACCGATGACCCGTTCGCCAACATCGAGTTCGTCACCCGCGACTTCAGCCTCGCCGAGCGTGCGGAAATCTTCTGGCACGTGGCCGTCCACGCGCTGGACGACGACCGCAGCCTGACCACCAAAATGGGCAGTGCGGCGGCGATGTCGGCCGAACCCACTCACCACCAGAAAATGGTCCTGATCGACTACGCCGTGCCGGACAAGGCGGTGGGATTTCTGATGGGTCACAACACCCTCGACGCCTACTGGGACCGCGACGATCACAGCTACCTGAGACGCTCCGCACAAGGCGGGCGCAACGCCCCGAGCCCGCGGCAGGACATCTCCAGCCGCCTGACCGGGCCGGTGCTGGAATACCTGTGCCACAACTTCTGCCAGGGCTGGCAGCGAGAAACCGCCGTGGACCTGTGGCGCGAGCGCAAACCCCTGGCGAGCCAGTTGCGCATGCGCCCGGACACCGGCACGCGGGTGATGGCCCAGGTGCTGCGCACCCAGTTTCAGGAAGGCAAGCGCGACATCTGCCGGATGTACCTGCAGGACATCAATAACGCCACGCAACTGATCTACATCGAAAACCAGTACTTTCGCTGGAAACCCTTGGCCGACGAGCTTCAGGAAAGCATTCAGCGCCAGCAGCAGTGGGGCCGCAGCCACGACCAGCATGGCTCGGTGCACCTGTTCGTGGTCACCAACGCCAGCGACGAAGGCATGGGCGACGGCACCATCAACACCCACCGCATGCTCGAAGCGCTGGGCCGCGCCGAGGTCATGCCGCAAGTGGCGCGCCTGGAACGTGACGAGCGGCTGCAGAAGGCGCTGGATCAAGCCACCACCGAACTGTTCGACGCGCAGAAATCCCTCGACGCCCTCAGCTACTACCGCGCCTTCCCGGACAAGGTCGAGTGGGAAAAACTGTGCAACCAGCGCAAGGCGCGGGTCGAGGCCGCCAAGGCGAAAAAGGCGGAGCTGCAACGGCAACTGCCCGAAGAACAACGCAAACCCATCGAACCGGAAACCATCCCCGGCCTGAAAGTCCACATCTGCACCCTGGTGTCGCCCGACTCACCCCCGGACGACTGGCTGCCGGTGTACATCCACAGCAAGTTGATGATCATCGACGACGTGTTCACGACACTGGGCTCATCAAACATCAACACCCGCAGCATGGAAGTGGACAGTGAACTGAATATCTGCCTGGAAGATCCGGCGGTAAGCAGACCGTTGCGAAAGCATTTGTGGAATCTGCACACGAACGGGATGGGGGCGCAGGATAAGGCGGCGGAGGCGTTTAAGGCTTGGGGCAGAATTATTGATGTTAATAAATTTCGACAGCAAAATAATTTAGAACAAATCGACACTCGCCTTAAAGAAGCCCCATATGCCTCGCTAGTAGAGTTTTTTCGCGATAGCCCGAAGCGTACTCATTTGGATTGATTATGAACGTACGCCGTATGTTAATGGTTTTGTTTATGGTTCTTTTAACCGGTTGTGGGGAGGGGGATGGTATGAAAGAGGTTCCTAGTTTGCAGGGTTTGTATGAGGGGCTGGCATTTGATTGCGAACATGAGGTTGGTAAGTTACCACAGCTTACGCTCGAGTCAGATCAGCTGTACAAATACGCGTTGTATCTGCAATTGAGGTCGGGTTCGAAGGACTTCGACCAAGTAGCGCGATACTATCGAATCGCAGCGGCACATGGGCACTATAAGGCGTCGACTAACCTCCAGGCCCTAGTTTCCAGGGGGCAGGTATTCTCTCCAGATTCCTGGGTCGAAACCCTCGATCTGGTAGAGGATCTTATAAGGCAGGGCATACCCGGTGGGTATTACGACATGGGGCGATACCTGGATAGAGGTTTCGGAGTGGTGCAAGATCCTGATAAAGCCAAGGCTTATTACCGCCATGCCGCAGATCTGGGTAATCCTGAAGCTCAGTATTATGTTGCCGAGTTGCTGGGAAGAATTCCCGGTCCGAACAACGTGATGCTGAACATGTACCAGTGTGCGATGGAGCAGGGCCATGGGGTAGCAGCTTATAGCATCGCAATGTACCGAAAAGTACGGAGGCAATACTCCGAAGCCGTGCCCGCGTTTCAAGAAGCAGTAAAAAGCGGACATGTTTTAGCCGCAGGCTTCTTGGCAGGAGGTTTTGTTACCACCAACGCGAACGAAGAGCTTTTTTACATGGCTCTGGAGTCTGACCCAGAACGCGCGCGCCGTTATAAGTTAATAGACGAATTTCTGGATCGCTACGAAAACCTTGGCGCCAAAGTCCCTGACATCGACCAGATCGTGCCGCTGCCCCCGGCCAAACTTCCTGCCTGGGACGAAACTTTCCAGTGGAAAAAAGACCGCGACGCTGCCGTCCCTCCGGCGCGACCGTCGGAGGAGCTGATGCAACGCCTGAGCGAAGAAAAAGGCCTGGATCCGGCGACCGGTCTGCGAGTGTTCACGTCGGCCTGATGCTTCGTGACTGCACCTGACTCGAGGAAGGAATGATCATGCGTCCAATCATTTTACTAGGCGACCCCACCTCTGCTGGCGGCCAAGTGGTGCAGGCCTCTCCTGCCACATTCGTGGAGGGGCTTGCGGTGGCGCGGGCAGGGGACGCGGTCGTGTGCCCGCACGGTCCATGCGCCATCGCTTCGGGGGATGAAGCCACGCTGGACGAGGGACGGGCCGTGGCACGCAATGGGGATTTGACGCTGTGCGGCGCAGCCTTGCTCGCGACTCGCACCGCAACCAGAATTTTCTAAGGAGGGATCATGGCTTTCTTATCCGACCATGAAATGGCGACGCTGTGGGATGTGGTGAGCGCGCGGCGAGTGGAGGCCGAACGTATCGCGGCGGCCAGCAGGCCCGCAGACAACTTCAGTACCGATTATATGGAGATATCCGGCGCCTGGACGTGGGTGCCTGCCGGGTGTCTGGACAGCGCTCAATCGTGGCCCGCGCTCGCCTCGAAACAGGCGATCGTCGATCGCTCCGCCTGGCTCAACGAGGCGCCGGGTCGGGGACGTTGCCGTATTGACGCTGCAGGGGAACTGAAGGCAGGGCAACCACCGCTCAAGCGGGCGGTTCAATTGCTGGGCGCCGCTTTCGAGGCATGGTCATCGTTTGCCGCCAGTGTTCAATGGTCTGAGACTTGCGTGGTGCTGTTCCCGCCAGAGGGTGTGGAAGGGGACGCATGGCTCGATGCGGTCATGAATCAGTGGCCGGACGCGTTGGATGTGCACAGTGTGGTTGTCGCATCCGCAAGCGTTGAGGACTGGTTTGATCAGTGTCTGTCGAACGCGTCAGGGGTGCAGGGTCTGTTGTTACTGAGCATCGATAGCCGCCTCTCCAGCCGGGGCCGCGCCACTGTCTGCGCAGGTCATGTGTCGGGAGAATGCATCACCGCGCTTCATCTGCAACGTGTTGAGTCAGGCCCTGCTGAAGCGGCTGGCGGATGGCGGCTGTATCCAGCCCAGAGGACAGAGCACGAGTCGCGTGATCTTCAGTTGCAGACAGACACGTCGGACATCGCGCGGGTGGTGCAGAGCCTGGAAGAGGTAAGCGGGATCTGCGCGGTGCAAATGATGGGTGTGGTGACTGACGGCGCTACGACTGATCGTCGTTTGACCCAGCTCACGACGTTCATGACAACGAGTCTTGAGCCACACCCACCCATCGAACGTATGGTGGGCGTTGCTGCTCTGGCAGGAGGAGTGGGGCATACGGCGACCCTGCTGACGCAACTCGCCGTTGCGTATCTGCTGGCGATCGAACGTGCGGAAGGTGCGGTGCTGGTGCTTGACCGATACCGTGGGGATGTCACTGCCGTATGGCTGCTGGCTCGCTGAAACCGGGGGAGCGATCTTCAGGAAAGCCACCGCCGGCAAACCGCACGGCGACAGGACAGATGCGCCGGCAGAGGTGTCAGCCTTCAATCATCTCCCGCACCTTGGCGGTCAACTGATCGAAGGCGAACGGCTTGGTGATCATCTGCATCCCGGTGTCGAGGAAACCTGCGCGCACGCCGGCGTTTTCCGCGTAACCGGTGATGAACAGCACCTTGAGATCCGGGCGCATCTGGCGACCGATGTCCGCCAGCTGGCGGCCGTTCATGCCGGGCAGGCCGACGTCGCTGATCATCAGATCGATGCGCTGCGTAGACTCCAGAATCGGTACCGCACCCACGGCGTCCCCGGCTTCCAGATAGGCGTAGCCCAGTTCCCCCAGCACCTGACAGACCAGCGCACGTACCGCCGGATCGTCCTCGACGATCAGGATGGTTTCGCCGTCCTGCGCTTCCACGGCCTGGCCTTCGAGCGAGACTTCTTCCTCGTCCTTGGCGCCATGGAAACGCGGCAGGAACAGTTGAACGGTGGTGCCGTGGCCGACCTGGCTTTCGATGGAAACGTGGCCGTGGGACTGCTTGGTAAAGCCGTAGATCATCGACAGCCCGAGCCCGGTGCCCTGGCCGATCGGCTTGGTGGTGAAGAACGGATCAAAGGCGCGGCTGATCACGTTTTCCGGCATGCCGGAACCGGTGTCGGTGACGCTGAGCACCACGTAATCGCCGGGCAGCAGGTTTTCGTACGCGTTGGTGAAGTCGCGGTCGAGCTTGCGGTTGAAGGTCTCGATCATCAGCATGCCACCGTTGGGCATGGCGTCGCGGGCGTTGAGCACCAGATTGAGGAGGGCGCTCTCCAGTTGGTTGGGGTCGGCCTCGGCGGTCCACAGTTGCGGATCCAGGCACATGTCCAGACGAATGCTTTCGTTGACACTGCGGTGCAGCAACTCGCCCATGGAGTTGACCAGTTCGTTCATCTCCACGGGTTTGGAGTCCAGCGATTGTCGGCGGGAGAACGCCAGCAGGCGATGGGTAAGGGCGGCGGCGCGGTTGGCTGACGTCACGCCCAGATCGATCAGGCCGTCGAGATCCTCGGTGCGCCCACGGGCCAGACGCCGCCGCAGCAGCTCCAGGCTGCCGATGATACCGGTGAGCATGTTGTTGAAGTCGTGGGCAATGCCGCCCGTGAGCTGTCCCACCGCTTCCATCTTCTGCGACTGGCGCAGGACTTCTTCGTTGTGACGCAATTGGGAAGTGCGCTCTTCGACCTGTTGTTCCAGTGTTTCGTTGAGGCGCCGCAGTTGGGTTTCCGCCTGCTTGCGCTCGGTGATGTCCGAGGTCACGCCAGCCAGCAAGCTGACCCGGCCGTTGCGCGCACGGATGGCGCGAGCGCGAACGTCTACCCAGTGCAGCGAGCCGTCGGCCCAGACATTTCGGAACTCGATGACGAAGTCGTCGCCGGTATCGAGGCTGCGTTGTAGCGCCGACTGCATGCGCGGCTGGTCCTCGGGATACACCGATTTCAGCCAGTCGTGATAGGTGAAGGGCGCGTGTTCGTCGCGCCCGAAATGAATCTTGCTGATGGCCGAGCAGTCCAGTTCGAGGTATTCCGCTCCCAGCTGCCACGAACCAAGGCGACCGGCCTTCAGCGCATGTTGCAGGCGCTGTTCACTTTCCAGCAGGTCTTCCATGCGACTGCGCGCTTCATATTGACGGCGGCGGCCGCGCACGGCGGTAGTGACAAGACTCACGAGGGTTGCCGGGTGAAACGGGCGCTCTAGAAAGGTCACGTTACCGAGCATCTTGCCCAGGCGGGCGGAAGGATTCTGTTCGGGGCCACCGTGGTGGGTCAGCAGCACGATCGGCAGGTCCGACCAGGCCGGCTGGTTGGCCAGCAGGCTCAGCAGCGGGTTGAGATCCACCCCGCGCAGGGCCTCGTCGGCGATGATCGCAAGCCCCGCGCCGGACACCAGTTCCCTGCACATGCCCGCCAGATCGTGGGTAATGATGGCCGGGAAACCTGCCTCCTGCAGGATCATCAAGGCGATCTGACTGTCCCGGCCCCGAGGGGCCAGGATGATTGCGCGTTCCGACAGTTGTCCCGGCGTACTCACACGTCCTCGTCCCGCAACAGCGGATTGCTCTCACCAAAATAATGCGGCACGCCGCGCAGTACGCCTTGAAAGGCTTCCAGAGGTGCGCCGATTTTCAAACCGGTGCCACTGATGCGGTATTCGCGGATCGTAGACTCATGGGTCCCCGTGCGTTTCTTGATGATCGAGATGGCGCGACGCACTTTGCCCAGTGCTTCGAAATAACGCAACAGCACCACGGTGTCGGCCAGGTAAGTAATGTCCACCGGCGCGCGCATGTCGCCGACCAGGCCGTGTTGGGCCACGGTCATGAAGGTCGAAGCGCCCTGACGGTTGAGATACAGCAGCAGCTCGTGCATGTGCAGCACCAGCGCGTTCTCTTCCGGCATCGACGCCTGGTAGCCGTTGAGGCTGTCGATGACGACGGTGCGGATCTGCTTCTCGTCGACACTGCGACGCACGCGGTGGGAGAACTCGCCCGGCGACAGTTCGGCGGCGTCGACCTGTTCGATCAGCAGGTTGCCGGTCTTCTGCAGCGCAAGCAGATCGATACCCATCTTTCTCATGCGCTCGAACAGCAGACCCAGCTCCTCATCGAAAATGAACAGCCCGACTTTCTCGCCACGTTCTACGGCTGCCGCTGCGAACACCAGCGAGATGAGGGATTTACCGGTACCGGCAGGGCCCAGTATCAGCGTGCTGGAGCCGCTGTCGATGCCGCCGCCGAGCAAGGCATCCAGCTCGGGAATATTGCTACTGAGTTGGCGGCTCTCGTAGCCGCTGCGGTGTTCGGCAGCCACCAGGCGCGGGAACACGTGAATGCCGTCTTCCATGATGTTGAAGTCGTGATAACCGCCGCGGTATTTCTGGCCACGATATTTGACCACCCGCAGACGTCGGCGCTCGGCGCCATAGCTCGGTGTCAGTTCCTCAAGGCGGATCACCCCGTGGGCGACACTGTGTACGGTCTTGTCCAGCGACTCGGTGGTCAGGTCGTCGAGCAGGACCACCGTTGCGTCGTAACGCGCGAAGTAATGCTTGATGGCCAGAATCTGCCTGCGATAACGCAACGAGCTTTGCGCCAGCAGGCGGATTTCCGAAAGGCTGTCGATGATTACGCGCTTGGGCTTGACCCGTTCAACCACCTCGAAAATCTGTTTGGTGGCTTCGCCCAGCTCAAGGTCCGATGAATACAGGAGGCTCTGCTGATGTTCGGCGTTTAGCAAATCTTCAGGCGGCGTCAGCTCAAAGACTTCGATCTGCTCATCCAGATCCCAGCCGTGGGATTTGGCGCCTTCGCGCAGCTCGCGTTCGGTTTCGGACAGCGTGATGTACAGACAGCGTTCACCCGCCGCCGCGCCTGCCAGCAGAAATTGCAGCGCCACGGTGGTCTTGCCGGTTCCGGGTTCTCCCTCAAGAAGAAATACATGACTGCGTGAAAGACCACCCGCAAGGATGTCGTCCAGGCCCACGATGCCGGTTGCCGCTTTTGATGTAGTCAAGAATCGCCCTCTTGCGACCTGAGAAAGGGTGGGGTGCCGATAGTCGTTCGGCTGCCCGGAGCAACACAGATCCCACAGTGGTCACGGTATCTGCGCTGCCATCACTCTGGACCGTAGCCGTTTGTAACCGTTCAGTTTTTCAGGTGGCAGAATGCAATCTGCTCGACGAAGCGCTTGGGTGAGTCCGGCAAATGGCGCAACCGTGGCCTGCGACCGCACAGGTGAGTTGATATAGTCCGGCGGCATGGATTTCACCACCACAGGCCACTCAAGGATCATCGCCGTGTCCGACTACAGCGCTTTCAAGGTCGAATTGACCGACCACATCGCCCACGTGCAAATCAATCGCCCGGAAAAGATCAACGCCATGAACGCCGCGTTCTGGACCGAGATCATCGATATCTTCCAGTGGATCGAGGACACCGACGAGGTGCGAGTGGTGGTGCTCAGCGGCGCGGGCAAGCATTTTTCGTCGGGCATCGACCTGATGCTGCTGGCCTCGGTGGCCAACGAGCTGGGCAAGGATGTCGGGCGCAACGCACGCCTGTTGCGGCGCAAGATCCTGCAGATGCAGGCGTCGTTCAGTGTCGTCGACCGCTGCAGCAAACCGGTGCTGGCGGCGGTTCAGGGCTATTGCATCGGGGGTGCCATTGATCTGATCAGCGCCTGCGACATGCGTTACGCGGCTGACGACGCGCTGTTTTCCATTCGCGAAATCGACATGGGCATGGCCGCCGATGTGGGGACCTTGCAGCGCCTGCCGCGCTTGATCGGCGACGGCATGATGCGTGAAATGGCCTATACCGGCCGCAACGTGAAAGCCGACGAAGCGCTGCGCATCGGTCTGGTCAATCGCACCTTCGCCGATCTGCCGCAATTGCTCGACGGGGTATTCGAAATCGCCCGGGAAATCGCCGCCAAATCGCCGATCGCGATCAGCGGTAGCAAACGAATGATTGCCTATATGCGCGATCACAGTGTCGATGACGGGCTCGAATACGTTGCCACCTGGAACGCTGCCATGTTGCAATCGGCAGACCTGAAGCTGGCGATGGTTGCTCACATGGGCAAACAGAAGCCGGTCTTCGATAATTGACTGGCGAACCTGATTTCGTCGGCGCCTGTTGCCGTTGAGCCTCGCGTGCAGAGCCTCGAGCGGCGCGGGCCGTGACTAGAGGAGTTCTTTGATGACGCGCCCCAGGCGTTGGACCACCGCTGTGCTGGATACCCAGGCAGCGGGCGGGTGGGCCGTGGTCCACAGTGACCAGGGTTTTCTGCTGGACGGCAATGGTGTGATGTTCCCCCGCGAGTGGCTCAAGCGCCAGGAGCTGCCGCTGATCAGCGAGCATGGCATCGGCCACTTCGATGGCGAGCCTGTGTACGTTCAGGTCCTGAAGCATCCCGTCGAGCTTGAAGGCACAGGTTGGCAGACGTTGCGTCAGTTCATGCTGGCCGACGACGCGGATGTGTTCCAGAAGCTCGGTTACGCGGCGCAGATCAGTACCTGGGCGCGGGAACACCGTTTCTGCGGCAGTTGCGGCCAGGCGATGCAGCAAGTGCCGGGTGAGCGGGCGATGTACTGCAAGGATTGCGACCTGCGTTCGTATCCGCGCATCTCGCCGAGCATGATCGTGCTGATCACCCGTGGCGATGAAGTGCTGCTGGCCCGGTCGCCGCGTTTCGTGGCGGGCGTCTACAGTACGCTGGCGGGGTTCGCCGAGCCAGGCGAATCCGCCGAGGATTGCGTGCGCCGCGAGGTCATGGAAGAGGTGCAGATCAAGGTCAAGAACATCCAGTACAAGGGCAGCCAGTGCTGGCCGTTCCCGCACTCGATGATGCTGGGTTTTCACGCCGAATACGAAAGCGGCGACATCGTGCCACAGGCGGACGAGATCGAAGATGCGCAGTGGTTCAGCATCCACGACATGCCGCCGCTGCCGGCCAGCCGCTCCATTGCGCGGTATCTCATCGATCTGTATCTGGCTCAGCGTTTCGGCTTAGTTGAACCAGTGCTGCCAGGCCAGGCGGACAGTTAAGCCAAGCACCACGGTAATGAACACAGGGCGGATAAATCTCGCGCCGCCCTGGATTGCCGTTCTCGCCCCCAAAAACGCACCCACCATCAAGGCCGAGCCCATGCACAGGCCGATGGCCCAATCCACCGAGCCGTTAATGGCGAAAATCGTCAGCGCCGCCGCGTTGCTGACGAAGTTCATGCTGCGCGCCACTCCGCTGGCCTTCACCAGATCGACCGGGTACATCAACAGCGTGCTGACCGTCCAGAACGCGCCGGTGCCAGGCCCGGCGACGCCATCGTAGAAACCCAGGCCGAACCCTTGGGCCGACTGCCATTTGGTCTTGATCGGTGCATCGCTGTCGAGCGGCGCCTTGGGCGTGCCGCCGAACAACAGATACAGCCCGCAACCGAAGACGATCACCGGCAGCATCTGATTGAGCAGTTCGGCGGGCAGATAGTGAGCGACGACCGCCCCGATCAGCGCGCCAACCGCGGTACCGATCAGCCCGCGCGTCCATTGCCTGGGGTGGAACAATTTGCGGCGGTAAAAGGTGAAGCTGGCGGTGGCCGAGCCGAAGGTCGAGCTGAGCTTGTTGGTGCCCAACACCAGATGCGGCGGCAGGCCGGCAGTGAGCAGCGCAGGGGTGGTCAACAGGCCTCCGCCACCGGCAATGGCATCGATGAATCCGGCAACGAATGCGACAAGGGCAAGCACCACCAGCGTGGTGGGTTCAACGGTGAGTTCGAAAGGCATGAGACAGGGCTTACTGGGCAGACGGGCAGAATGGCTGCCCGGAAGCGGGGGATTCTACCTGTAAGCCGGAGCGTATTGCAGGGCGAAGCTGCAGGTTGAGCCGAACGCGATCTTTGTGGGAGGGGGCTCAACGATCATGACAGCCATGCTCGACCGGATGAGGTGCTTCAAATATCCGCAACCTTCACCCAGCGCATTTCCTTCGCCGCCACCCGAATCGCCGTCGCCAGCCGTTCTATCTCAAGCGCCTCCGCGAAATCCGGGCCTTCATTGCCTGTACCCGCCAGCGCCTGAATCAGCGCCAGTACCTCAAGGGTCTTCAGCTCGTTGTAACCCAATTGGTGCCCCGGCGCCGGGCAAAACGCTGCGTATCCCGGCTGAGTCGGGCCAGCCAGAATCCGCTGAAAACCGTCGCGACCCGGCTCGCCCGCGCGGTACAGCCTTAATTCGTTCAAGCGCTCCTGATCGAACGACAACGTGCCCTTGGTGCCGCTGATCTCGAAGCTCAGGTGGTTCTTGTAACCATGCTTCAGCCAACTGCTGCCGAACGTGCCGCGTGCGCCATTGGCGAACCGCAGCAGGGCGTAGGTCTGGTCGTCGATGGCGATCGCGCGTTGTTCCTGGCTGCCGCGAGTCGCCGGGCGCTGGCCATGAACGGTCTGCGAGTCGGCACACACGGCTTCGACGTCACCCAACAGATAGCGGGCCATCGCCAGCAGATGGCTGCCCAGATCTGCCAGCGCGCCTCCGGCATGAGCCTGTTCGCAACGCCACGACCACGGCGACTGAGGGTCACCCATGAAGTCTTCGCTGAACTCGCCCTGGAAGCTGACGATTTGCCCCAGTTCACCGCTTTCGATCATCTGCTTCGCAAGGCCAATCATCGGGTTGTGCTGGTAGTTGTAGCCGACCCGCGTGACCACGCCCGAGGCCTTGGCCGCCCGCTGCATCTCCCGCGCCTGCTCAAGACTCACCGCCAGTGGTTTCTCGCAATACACCGCTTTCCCGGCCTCGATTGCTGCCATCGCCATGGGGAAGTGCAGGTGATTGGGCGTGGTGATCGCCACCAGATTCACCGCAGGATCGTTGATCAGCTGTTCCCAGTCGGCATGGCTGCGTTCAAAGCCCCAGGAGCGAGCGCATTGCTCGGCGCGCGCGGCGTCGGCATCGGCCAATGCGGCAAGTTTGAGGTTGAAGGGTAATTCGAACGTGGTGCGGGCGTTGTGGAAGGCCAGAGCGTGCGCTCGACCCATGAAGCCAGTGCCGATCAGGCCGACACCCAGATCCGGAAGCGATGATTCGCGCATGACAGCGTCCTTGAAGGATTGTTGTTATGCGCAAAATGTATTCGCTGGGTGTGTTGGATGGAATCTTTATTCCATCAGATAAGCCTCAGATTCGCCTCATTATCAGTACAGGTACAGATGTCATGGCTGATGAGATACCCGTGGGAGGAAGCTTGCTCGCGAATGCGTCCGTCCTGTGCCTGCGATACCGGACGGCAAACCGTCTTCGCGAGCAACCTCCCTCCCACAGGGGCCGTGGCTGATTCAGCGACTACGACAAGAAACCCCCATCCACATTCAGCGCCACACCCGTGGTGTAACTCGACGCGTCGCTGGCCAGATACAGCACCGTGCCCGCCATTTCGCTGGGTGCTGCCACTCGCTTGAGCGGAATCTGCAGCAGCGCGGTGTTGAGGATCTTCTCGTTGCTGACCAGTGCCGAGGCGAATTTGGTGTCGGTCAGGCCCGGCAGCAGGGCGTTGCAGCGAATCCCGAACTGCGCACACTCCTTGGCGAATACCTTGGTCATGTTGATCACGGCCGCCTTGGTCACCGAATAGATGCCTTGGAAAACGCCCGGCGAGACGCCGTTGATCGAGGCGACGTTGATGATGCTGCCGCCGCCGTGCTCGCGCATCAGCTTGCCGGCTTCCACTGACATGAAGAAATAGCCGCGAATGTTCACGTCCACAGTCTTCTGGAACGCGCCGAGGTCGGTGTCCAGCACGTTGCAGAACTGCGGGTTGGTCGCGGCGTTATTCACCAGAATGTCCAGCCGCCCGAACTCTTCACGGATCCGCGCGAACACGCCGGTGATCTGTTCCATCTCGCCGATGTGGCAGGCAATCGCCGTGGCCTTGCCACCGTCGGCGATGATCGCGTCGGCGACATGCTGGCAACCGTCGATCTTGCGGCTGGAAACGATAACGTGAGCGCCTTGCTGGGCCAGCAGTTTGGCGATGGCTTCGCCGATGCCACGGCTGGCGCCGGAAACGAAGGCGATCTTGCCGTCGAGGTCGAACAGTTGTGTCTTGGACATGTTGTCTTCCTTATCGTGTCGCAATCGGAGGCTGTAAAAGTCGGCTCAGAGGCTTGAGCGGTCGATCACCTGCAGGGCCATGTGCTCCAACAGCGTGTTCATGTGGATGAACTGGGCGAAGCGTTTGTCCTGAGTCTGACCGTGGAAGAAGCGGTAATAGATTTGCTGGACGATTCCCGCCAGACGGAACAGCCCATAGGTGTAGTAAAAGTCGAAGTTGTCGATGCGGATGCCCGAACGTTCGGCGTAATACGCCACAAACTGCTCGCGGGTCAGCATCCCTGGCGCATGACTGGGCTGGCGACGCATCAACTGCACCGGTGCCGGGTCGTCTGCCTGAATCCAGTAGGCGAGGCTGTTGCCCAGGTCCATCAGCGGATCGCCGAGGGTGGTCAATTCCCAGTCCAGCACGCCGATGATCTGTTTCGGGTTGTCCGGATCCAGAATCACGTTGTCGAAGCGGTAGTCGTTGTGCACGAGGCTCGATTGCGGGTGGTCCGCAGGCTTCTTCTCGTCCAGCCAGCGCGCGACTTTTTCCCAGCTGGGAGCGTCCGGCGTGCGAGCCTTTTCATAACGCTCGGTCCAGCCGCGAATCTGCCGCTCGACGTAACCCTGCGGTTTGCCCAGATCGCCCAGCCCGCAGGCGTTGTAGTCCACCTGGTGCAGGTCGACGAGCTTGTCGATGAAGCTCTTGCACAGCGCTTCGGTCTGCGCCGCATCGAAGTTCAGCTCGGCGGGCAGTTCGGAACGCAGAATGATCCCCTTGACCCGCTCCATGACGTAAAACTCGGCGCCGATCACCGATTCGTCAGTGCAGTGCACGTAGGCCTTGGGACAGTAAGGGAAGGCGTCCTTGAGCTGGTTGAGGATGCGAAACTCGCGGCCCATGTCGTGGGCGCTTTTGGCCTTGTGGCCGAAGGGCGGGCGACGCAGCACGAACTCCTGCTCGGGGTATTTGAGCAGATAGGTCAGGTTGGAGGCCCCACCGGGAAACTGGCTGATCTGCGCGGTGCCACTGAGCCCCGGGATGTGGGCCTTGAGGTAAGGATCGATCAGCGCAGCGTCGAGTTCTTCGCCGGATCGAACCTGGGTGGACTGGTCGGTTAGCGCCATGCTTATCCCTGCTGTTTATTTTGGATGGTCATGATCATTGACTAATCTAATGCGCCGCTGGCATGCCTAACAAGCGATGCGTGGCCTTATTGGCGAGCGTGTTAGAGGTCGATCAGTCCGTTTGATCAGTGCTGGCGAGAAACCCCGGAGCAAAAAAAACCGAAGCACTGGGACTTCGGTTTTCTGTCTACATTGCATCGCTCTAGAGCGTCATTGCCTGCGATCAGGAAGGGAACAGTTCGCTCAGCTTCATCGCCAGCATCATGTCGCCTTCAGCGCGCAGCTTGCCGCCCATGAAGGCCTGCATGCCGTCGGTTTCGCCGCTGACGATGCCTTCCAGCGTCTCGCCATCCATCACCAGCGTGACTTGTGCATCAGGGTTTTCGCCTTCCTGCAGTTCGCAGGTCTTGTCTTTGACGATCAGCGAGAAGTTCTTGGTGTCGTCGATACGGAAACCGAACACCAGGTCCAGGCCCGCAGCGGCTTCTGGGTTGAACTTGGCTTTCATCGCTTGTACGGCATCGGCTACGGAGGTCATGGTGTCATCCTTTATATGAGTGATTGCAGGCACCTTGCGGGTGCGATTGGCCGGGCTCAGCGGTAGGTGATGAGCTCCGGCGCCTTCATCAGTTGCAGATGCGCGTGACTGTTGAAGGAAGCCAGGGACACCTCGCGACCCCGAAACTTCAGGTGGTTGAGCGAGGTGTTGACGATTTGCCAGTTCAGCTCGAAGGCCTGGGGCGCAGGCATTCGCGTGATCAGATGCAGCAGGGCGGTGATGGTCCCGCCGGAGGTGAACACGGCGATGCGGTCGCTGGGGCCTGCGCTGTCGAGGATCCGGTCAAGCCCCGCCTGCACCTGTTCGACGAACGCCAGCCAGCTTTGCAGGGCCGGGGTGTCATGCTCGCCACCGAGCCAGCGGCCGATGATGAGGGCGAACAGCCGCTGGAATTCGGCGCGGTTGTGCGCGGCGTTGCGCATGACTTCAAGCGCTTCGGGCTCGTCCGGCAGCATCGCCGGGAGCAGCGCGCGAATCACCGCCTCTGCGTCGAATTCGTTAAAGGCTTGATCGGTTTCCAGTGCGGGGGCAATGAGGCCAGCGGCGTCCAACTGAGCCATGGCCGTCTGGGCGGTGTGACGCTGACGGAAAAGGTTGCCGGCGATGCAGCGATCGAACTGAAGGCCCAGCTGCGCCAGGTACGCGCCGAGGACTTCTGCCTGGCGAAAACCGGTGGGCGACAGGACGTCGTAATCGTCTGCACCAAAGGAGGCCTGGCCATGTCTTATCAGATAGATGCTGCCCACGTCCGCGTCATCCCGGCACGTTGAAAGTGATGCGAGGTTATGAGCACGGTGCGGGGTCTGTCAATGAAAAAACATACGCTCGTTTGAATTGTTCGATTGTCGTGATCTTTGACGGTCGTGTAGCTGGCTCGGCGCAAGGCGCGCCGGTATGCTGGGTCCCATTCGCGATCCTGTACCGAGGATCTGCCGTGTTGGTAAGGAGCACTTGTGGAGTTCATTTTCGATTACGCCAGCTTTCTGGCGAAAACCGTCACCGTGGTCATCGCGATCGTCGTGGTGCTGGTCGCCATTGCCTCGATGCGTGGCCGGGGGCGTCGTGGCGGCGGTGGTCAGCTGCACGTGACCAAGCTCAACGACTTCTACAAGGGCCTGCGTGATCGTCTGGAAGGCTCGCTGCTGGACAAGGCCCGGCTCAAGGCGCTGCGCAAGTCTCAGGCGAAAGACCTGAAAAAGGAGAAGAAGCAGGCAGAGGTCAAACCCCGCGTCTATGTGCTGGATTTCGACGGCGACATCAAGGCGTCGGCCACCGAAAACATGCGCCACGAAATCACTGCGCTGCTGACCCTCGCCACCGCCAAGGACGAAGTGGTGCTGCGCCTGGAAAGCGGCGGCGGCATGGTCCACAGCTATGGCCTGGCGTCGTCGCAACTGGCGCGGATTCGTCAGGCGGGCATTCCGCTGACCATCTGCATTGACAAGGTGGCGGCCAGCGGCGGCTACATGATGGCGTGTATCGGCAATCGCATCATCAGCGCGCCGTTCGCCGTTCTGGGCTCGATTGGTGTGGTGGCGCAGTTGCCCAACGTCAACCGCTTGCTGAAAAAGCATGACATCGATTTCGAAGTGCTGACGGCCGGTGAGTACAAACGCACCCTGACCGTGTTCGGCGAAAACACCGAGAAGGGCCGTGAGAAATTCCAGCAGGATCTGGACATCACCCACGAGTTGTTCAAGAACTTCGTCGCCAGCTATCGCCCGCAACTGCACATCGACGAGGTGGCAACCGGTGAGGTCTGGCTGGGCATGGCGGCCAAGGACAAGCAACTGGTCGACGAGTTGAAGACCAGCGACGAATACCTGTCCGAGAAGGCGAAAACCGCCGAGGTCTTCCACCTGCACTACGCCGAACGCAAGAGTTTGCAGGAGCGTGTCGGCCTGGCGGCAAGCGGTTCGGTCGATCGTCTGGTCACAGGCTGGTGGGGCCGGTTGATGCAGCAGCGGTTCTGGTAATCGGTTCTACCTTCCTGCAATGGAGCGGGGGCCTTCCGGCAATGGAGTGACCTGGCTTCCGGCAATCCTGTGGGAGGGATCGGAGGTTACGACGGTCGCGAAGCGGTGTGTCAGACAAATTGCCATCGCGACCGTCGTACCTCCGATCCCTCCCACGCGGAAAACAAGAACGCTCCCACGCTGAAAACAAAAAGCCCAGGCTTCTCACGAAACCGGGGCTTTTTGTTGCTTGCTGCCGGGCGTCGAATCAGCGACGACGGAACAGCGGCAGTGGCTCGTCGGCGGCCGCCTGGTACGTCACCGAGAAGTCCCGCAGACTTTCCAGTGCTTCGTACGGGTCTTTGTCTGCGCGAATGGCGAAGGCGTCGAAACCGCAGCGATGCAGATAGAACAACTGGTCGCGCAACACGTCACCGATGGCGCGCAGCTCGCCTTTGAAACCGTAGCGATCACGCAGCAGACGGGCGTTGGAGTAGCTGCGACCGTCGGTGAACGCCGGGAAGTTCAGGGCAATGACCTGAAACTGACTGGCGTCGTCACCGATTTCCTCGGCTTCTTCATCGCTGTCCAGCCACACGCCCAGGCCACCGTCGCGCGCCTTGAGGGCGTGACCGTGTTCGCGCCACAGAGCCAGAGGCACGATCAGGTCGTCGCAATTGGACAGGCTGTCGAACTCGGTTTCCTTGGGCAGCAGGTGCCAGGTTTCATCGACGACTTCGTTGTTCTTAATGATTCGCTGCATAGACGCGCTCCTTGAAAGGGTCGATGCCGATACGCTGGTAGGTGTCGATGAAGCGCTCGTCTTCGTTGCGTTTTTCGACGTAGACGTTGATCAGCTTCTCGATCACATCCGGCATGGCGTCCTGCGCGAACGACGGGCCAAGGATCTTGCCCAGGCTTGCATCCCGGCTGGCGCTGCCACCCAGGGAAACCTGATAGAACTCTTCGCCTTTCTTGTCCACGCCCAGAATGCCGATATGGCCGACGTGGTGGTGGCCGCAGGCGTTCATGCAGCCGGAAATGTTCAGGTCCAGTTCGCCGATGTCGAACAGGTAGTCCAGGTCGTCGAAACGGCGCTGGATGGATTCGGCGATCGGAATCGACTTGGCGTTGGCCAGCGAGCAGAAATCACCGCCAGGGCAGCAGATGATGTCGGTCAGCAAGCCGATGTTCGGCGTGGCGAAACCTTGCTCGCGCAATTCGCCCCACAGGGTGAACAGCTGGCTTTGCTCGACGTCGGCCAGAATCACGTTCTGCTCGTGGGAGGTGCGCAGCTGGCCGAAGCTGTAGCGGTCGGCGAGGTCAGCGATGCCGTCCAGTTGCTTGTCGGTGGCATCACCCGGCGCAACGCCGGTAGGTTTGAGCGACAGGGTCACGGCCGCGTAGCCAGGCTTCTTGTGCGCCAGGACGTTGCGCGAACGCCAGCGGGCGAAACCCGGGTGTTCTTTGTCCAGTTGATCCAGTTCGGCGCTGTAGTCGGCCAGTGCCTTGTACTCGGGGTCGACAAAGTGCTTGGCAACGCGATGCACTTCGGCTTCGGTCAGGGTGGTCTGGCCGCCACGCAGGTGGGCCATTTCCGCCTCGACCTTCTCGGCGAAGACCTCGGGAGTCAGTGCCTTGACCAGGATCTTGATCCGGGCCTTGTACTTGTTGTCGCGACGGCCGTAGCGGTTGTACACACGCAGAATGGCGTCGAGGTAGCTCAACAGGTCCTGCCAGGGCAGGAACTCGTTGATGAAGGCGCCGACCACAGGCGTACGGCCCAGACCACCGCCCACCAGCACGCGGAAACCCAGCTCGCCGGCGGCGTTCTTCACCGGCTCAAGGCCGATGTCGTGGACTTCGATGGCGGCGCGGTCGGAGGTGGAGCCGTTGATCGCGATCTTGAACTTGCGTGGCAGATAGGCGAATTCCGGGTGGAAGGTCGTCCACTGGCGCACGATCTCGCACCATGGGCGCGGGTCAACCAGCTCGTCGGCGGCGACGCCGGCAAACTGGTCCGTGGTGACGTTGCGCAGGCAGTTACCGCTGGTCTGGATCGCGTGCATCTGCACGGTGGCCAGTTCGGCGAGGATATCGGGAATGTCTTCCAGCGCCGGCCAGTTGAACTGCACGTTCTGGCGGGTGCTGATGTGCGCATAGCCTTTGTCGTAGTCGCGGGCGATTTTCGCCAGCATGCGAGTCTGGCGTGAGGTCAGCTGGCCGTAAGGCACAGCGACGCGCAGCATCGGAGCGAAGCGCTGGATGTAGAGGCCGTTTTGCAGGCGAAGCGGGCGGAACTCTTCTTCGCTGAGCTCGCCGGCCAGATAGCGGCGGGTCTGGTCGCGGAACTGCTTGACGCGGTCCTCGATGATCCGCTGATCGTACTCGTCGTATACGTACATGGTGGTCCTGTTCTCAGGCGGTTCACTGCTGCTTGGACGACCTGAGAGGCGATGCGATGCCGCCTGCATTCAGGATGTCCCAACAAATCTGCGCGCACGGTCGCGCACTCCATACGGAGCCGGGGGAGGTTACCAGTTTGCGAATATGCGCAAAAGTGATGTTTGAATATAAGTACAGAACCAAAAGTGCTAAGCATTTCATCGATTCCTCATACCCACACTTGTGATAAGGAGAAGGGTCAACTTTACTCTGCAAATGGCCGGGGTCAACCGTCTTCGGTCCGCTTCATCTGCAATCACCAATAAGACTGACAAGAGGCGATGCAATGAGTAACCACCACCCTAAAGTTGCCAAGTCCGACAGCCATGTGGATGCCTGGGCGATATTCTTCATCATCATTCTGGTTGTAGGGGCTGCCGTCTTCTGGGTGAGCCACCAGTAGCGCAGACACCGTGACTTCAAGCCGGGTACGACTTACCCGGCAGCGGCCGATAGGGTATAAGCAGGCCTGACGCAGGTCGGCTGCATCTTTTTCGGCATTGAGGCTCGGTGTCCATGATCAGGTTTTTCTGTGGCTGCCTCATTTTTGTCGTGAGTGGTCTGTGGCTGGGCGGTGCGTGGGCGGCTTCGGTGGTGTTCCTCAACCCAGGCTCCGCGCAGGACCCGTATTGGTCCAGTTATTCACGGTTCATGCAGGCGGCGGCTGATCGCTTGGGCATGAACCTCACTGTCTACTACACCGACCGCGACACCCGCACCCTGCTGACCCAGGCGCGCAAGACGTTGCAGGGCAGCGCCCGGCCGGATTATCTGGTGTTCTCCAACGAGTTGAATGTCGCCCCGGAAGTGCTGCGTCTCTCTGTCGGCAGTGGGGTCAAGCTGATGGCGGTCAACAACACCTTCACCGCTGACCAGTTGAGCATTCTTGGCGACTTGCGCAGCCGCTACCCGGATTTTCTCGGCAGCGTGGTGGCGAACGACGAGGAGGGCGGGTACCTCATCGCCAAGCGCCTGATCGAATCCCACGCGCCGATGCTTCCCGGGCAGACCATCGACATGCTGGCTTTCTCCGGCACCAACACTACGCCGGTGTCCCTGCAGCGCGAACGGGGGCTCTATCGTGCGCTGGCGGAGTTTCCTCAGGTGCGCCTGCGGCAGATCGTGCTCGGTGGCTGGCGACGTGACCGGGCCTTCGAACAGGCGCAGATGCTGCTCAAGCGCTACCCCAACGTCCATCTGATCTGGGCTGCCAGTGACCTCATGGCGTTCGGTGTGATGGATGCGGTACGCGAAACCGGTAAACAGCCGGGCAAGGACATTCTGCTAGGCACCATCAATGACTCATCGGCTGCGCTGCAGGCCTTGCACGATGGGCAACTGTCGGTTGTCGCAGGCGGGCATTTCACCCTGGGAGGTTGGGCGTTGGTGCTGCTGCACGATTACGACGCGGCCGACAAACAGGCTCGTCAACCCTTCGGCACCTGGCGGGTGCGGGCGATGCAGATCAGGGAACGTTCCGACAGCCTGGCGTTCGTGCGGGCCAACAAACGTGACGATTACGGCATCGATGTTCGGCAGTTCGTTGGCGGGCATGGCCCGGAAGGGGTTGCTTATCCGTTCGTGAGAGTGGGCGCTGCAAACTGAGTCGTCCAACGTTCAGAGTGCCATTAATTTAAAGGGTACGAGCATAGTGCCTCCCATTTTGATCCCTGTGTTCAGTGCGATATAAACAGTGTGTTTAATGCGCTGGGCTTATATAGGGGGCTGAGTTGTCATCGTTGTTTATTGGCTCGTTTGCCGCTGTGTTTATATATCTTTTACTATCGTCTTCGGATTCCCTCCCCATTACCTGCCAGAAACTCCTGTAGGAAGTATCCTTATATTCGTAAGACGGTTCCTGATCGGAAAAAGTGGGTAGTATTTTTAATGATCAGTGGCTAGTTTTGCTTTCCAGTGACGGAGTGAGCCTTGGCGAAAGTGTTGCGTTGTTCTAGGTGGTTGCGGCTACAGGCCTGCCGTGTGGCGGTCTGGCAGGTGCCGTCCGTGTCCCGTCACATGAAGAGGGTCTGTCGGACATTCAGTGATACTCAACTTGAAAGTCACGGGATTTTGGATGAGCCAATATATATGACGCTTGTCACAGACAGCCAAATGCTCGGTTGCCTCGCGGGCCCTTACTGAATATTTAATATCGCTCGCACTCCCGTCGTCGTCAGTGTGCGTGCTTCTCTGAGACAACCCTTCAACGGTTGTAGCCTTTAACTGTTCGCGGTGTGACCTATGAATCTAGAACAACATGAGCAATCTGGCATCGCTGAGATTGATATAGACCTTATCCTCCAGACCACTTACCTGCTGGTTTTTGAACTGCGTCAGGGTTTTGGAATGTCCGATGGCACGTTGCGCCAGAAGTGTATCGCTCAGGTCGACGACGCGCGAAGCGCATTGCAGGCAGGCGGCATGAGTGCACGCAATATCGAGCTGATCAGCCATGCCCAATGCGCGCTGCTCGACGAAACCGTATTGGCAGTTGCTAAGGACGCTCTGCGACAAACATGGATCAATGAACCCTTGCAGGCCCGCTTTCATGGGGATTACCGAGCGGGCGAAACCCTGTTTGAGGAGATGCGTGAGGTCCTGCGCGAGCCTGCACCGGATATTAACGTCCTGATCGTTTACAAGCGGGTGATGATGTTTCAATTTCTGGGCGGCTTTAAAGCGTTGGACGACGACGAGCGCATGAGGCTGATGAACGAGGTGAACGCTCGCGTCCCGCCGCAAGAAGAACTGTCGACGGTGGTCGGTGGCAGTGAGCCTTCTGCCAGGTACTGGTGGTGGCTACGTAATCCGGTCTTGCATGTAGTGGTCGCAGGTCTGGCGTGTGCGGCCACGTGGTTGTTCCTGGATCGGTTGCTAGCCCGGCAGATCGCCGAGCTTGCACAGGCAGGCCTCTGATCATGCCCGCCTCATTGAACGCCTTTTTTGATCACAGTCGTCACAAACTGAGCGTCGACGAGTTCGATGTCGCCTTTGACGTGCTGACTTTCACTGGCGAAGAACAGCTCAGCCAACCCTTCATCTACACCATCGAATTCACTTCGGCGACGCGTGGTATCAGTGCCGAACAGATCCTCGGCAAAGAGGCGCGGTTCACGCTGCATACCGCTTCGCATCTGCTGCCCAAGGTCATACGCGGTCTGCCGGTGCCGGCCGTCGAGCCACTGCGCACCCTTCGTGGTGTGGTCACAGGTTTCAAGTGCCTGTCCGCCTCCAGAGACGAAGCCCGTTACGAAGTCACGCTTGAACCGCGCATGGCTTTGCTGTCCCGCGGTCATCAGTACCGCCTCTATCAACACCTGTCAGTACCGGAAATTGTCGAGAGCATTCTGCGCGGTCGCCACGCCATGGAGGGTCAGGACTTTGTGTTTCGGCTGGTCCGTGAATACCCTCGGCGAGAGCAGGTGATGCAGTTCGGTGAAAGCGATCTGGCCTTCATCTCGCGGCTGCTGGCCGAGGTGGGCATCTGGTTTCGGTTCGCCCACGACACCCGTCTCGACATTGATGTCATCGAATTTCTCGACGATCAGCGGCGCTATCAGTGGCCCCAGACCGAAGCGCCGTGTCGCTCGCCATCGGGTCTGGACAGCAATGGTCAGGACGCCGTATGGCAGCTGCAATCCAACCACTGCGTGGTGGAAAAGAACATTCGCTTTCGGGCCTACGACCCATGGGACGCAAACGCCTGGCTTGATGGCGAAGTCGATCAGAGCCGGCGCGCCACTACCACCTACGGCGAGGCCTATCACTACGCCGAACCCTACACCGCGCTGGGCGACGCACTGGATCAGGACGAAGACCTTGAAAGTGAAAGCGGCTTTTTCTATGCCCGCCTGCGGCACGAACGTTATCTCAATGCTCGAACGCGCTTAAGCGGCGTCAGCAGCAGTGCCACTCTGGCGCTGGCGCAGATCCTCAAAGTCACCGGCGATGTCCCCAGCGCGTTCGAGCCTGGGGCCGTGATCACTCGTCTGAGCATGCGCGCCGCTCGGGACCGCAGTTTTGAAGTCGCCTTCGAGGCCATTCCCTACAGCGACTCCGTTTGCTTCCGCCCCCCTGTGCCACGCAAACCGCAGATCGCGGGCACCGTCGCCGCGCGAGTGACGAGCATCATCGCCAACGACCCTTACGGCCACATCGACCAGGAAGGCCGTTACAAGGTCAACTTTCTGTTCGACCGCGACACTTGGGAGCCCGGTGAAGAGAGCGCCTGGCTGCGTCTGGCCCGAGCCTATGCCGGCGACACCCATGGCCTGCATCTGCCATTGATTCCCGGCACGGAAGTCGCCGTGGCCTTCGAACACGGCGACCCCGACCGCCCCTACATCGCCCACGCCCTGCACGACAGCCAGCACCCCGACCACGTCACACTCAAGGACCGCGACTACACCCGCAACGTGCTGCGCACCCCGGCCAACAACAAGCTGCGCATGGAGGACGAACGAGGCAAGGAGCACATCAAGCTCAGCACCGACCACAGCGGCAAGAGCCAGCTGAATCTGGGGCATCTGGTGGATGCCGACAAGCAAAGGCGCGGCGAAGGCTTCGAATTGCGCACCGATGGCAGAGGGGCGATTCGGGGTGGCAAGGGCCTGTTCATCAGCGCAGACGAACAGGCCGCCGCGCAAGGCCAGCAACTGGAGATGGCATCGGCCGTCGCGCACTTGCAGCACGCGGTCGAGCAACTGCAAGCACTGTCGCAGGATGCCCAGGCGAGCAAGGCCGAACCCGCCGGGGTCCAGGCGCAACTGGACCTGCTGGAGCAGAATCTCGAACAGCTCAAATCAGCCGTTTTGCTGCTCAGCGCACCCCAAGGCATCGCCCTCGCCAGCGGCAAACATGTGCAACTGGCCGCGCACGACAACCTGATGCTCAACGCCGGAGGCGAGGCCAGCGTGGGGGTGGTCAAGCGGATGTTCATCGGCGTCGGGCAAGGCTTGAGCCTGTTCGTACGCAAGGTCGGCATCAAGCTGATCACCAATCAAGGCCCGATCACCGTACAGGCGCAGAACGACACGCTGGAGTTGCTGGCTCGCCAGGGCCTGAGCATCACCAGCACCGAAGACGAGATCCACATCGTCGCCAAAAAGAAGATCGTGCTCAACGCCGCCGGCAGCTACCTCACGCTGGAACAAGGCCTCATCGAATCGGGCACGGCGGGCGATCACCTGATCAAGGCCGCGAATTTCCACTACAAAAAAGGCGGCGCGACCATGGCCGCCGACCATCCCGACTACCCACGACAGCCAACCCGGCAGCCCATGCGCCTGAAGCTGGCCGCCGCGCCCAACCTGGCGGCTGGCTGGGCCCATATGCCCTACAAGGTCTATGCCGACGGCGGATTGATCTGCGAAGGCGTCATGGACGACAGCGGCCACGTCGAGATCGACCATCAGGCGGCGACGCAGGAGTACCGGCTGGAAATGGCGAACGGCGTCAGCTACCGGATTCCGACCCCTGCCACGTACAGCAATCCCGAGCAGGGAAGGCTGGCGAACCAGGGCCTGCACCATCACCGCTCGGCCTCCGACACCCCCGTCAATCAACCGGATTCGCACACCGACCACCGCACGCTGTACGCCGCCGTGCTCAACAACATCGCCGATCAGGAAGAGGAGGCCCCATGACGCTGCCAGAAATCGTCGCGCCCATCGCATTTCAAGACACCGAGACCGTCACCCTGTCCGCCCCCTGGTTCGTGCAGGACACCGAATACGCGCCGACGCTGGCGACGTACAAGCCGCTGATCAATGGCGAAGATACCTTTCGTGCCGTGCATGAAGCCATTGCAGGCGCGACCTCGTCGGTGGACATCATTTGCTGGGGGTTTCAGCCGTCGATGTATTTTATTCGCGAGGGCGGGAAGCACCCCAGCATCGGCGCGCTGCTGATGGAAAAGGCCAAGCAGGGTGTAAAGGTACGAGTATTGGGCTGGGAGGCGCCGTTCAATACCGCAGGCACGGCGGGCGAAGCTAACCTCCCAGGCAAGGGGTTGCTAGCGGTCGGCGACCGTAAAATGCAACATACCGCCGACGTCGAATACGGCTATGACCGCTATTGGTTCGACAAGTGTGCCATTGCCGCTGGCCAGGCACCCAGGCGCATCAGTGAACAATACCCGGCCTACGCCAGTCGCGGCTTCAGCCTGTTCGACCGTGCAGAGATCATCCATCAGGCCAGATCCCACAGCGCCGACCCGGACCTCAGCATCAGCACCCTCGGGGCCCTCGGTATCGCCGTCACCCACCACCAGAAAACCGTGCTGGTGGACTATGAAGCTCCCGAGCGGGCGGTGGGTTTCGTCATGGGCCACAACACCCTCGATGAGTATTGGGACACCGACAGCCATTCTTCGCGCAATCGCGACCCGGCCAGCAAACCTGCCCCCAATGCCGGGCCTCGGGGTGATACGCCGCGTCAGGATATTTCCAGCCAGGTGGCCGGGCCGATCCTGGAACACCTGCACCACAACTTCGCCACCGCCTGGCTCGACGCGACGGGCGAAGACCTGATGACCACCCGCGACGCCATGGCCTTGGGTAAACGCTTGAAGTGCCCGCCCGACCAGCAGCGCCACTTCGCCCAGATCCTGCGCACTCAGGCCCAGGAAGGCCGCCGCGACATCGAGACGCTTTATCTGCAAGCGGTGAACAACGCCACGGGCTTCATCTATATCGAAAACCAGTACTTTCGCTGGCCTCCGCTGGCCGAAATGATCAAGAAGGCCGCCAGCGCGCAGGCCCAGGGTGGGCGCGACCCCGGCAAGCACGGCGCGTTGCATCTGTTCGTGATCACCAACGTCACCGACGATGGCATCGGCAAAGGCACGGTCAACACCCACCGCATGCTCGACAGCCTGGGGCGCGCCGACACCATGCCGAAAATCACTCGACTGCAACGCATCGATGCCGCCAAGGCAAAGGCCGCTGCGCAAGAGCCGGACCTTGGCGAATTGATTGCAGACCAGGCGACAACCCTCGCCACCGAGCTGTTGTCCCTCTCGACGACACTGCTGACCGGGGGTGACAGCGCGATCAGCGAGAAGGCCCGGGAAAAACGACGCGACGCCGAAAGCGCGGCGGCCTGGCGGCTGGCCGTGCTCGAAGACCAGATCAAGGCCATCGAGCAGGAAGTAATCAAGCCCGAAGAAATCCCCAACCTGAAGGTGCACATCTGCTCGCTGGTGGCCCCCGACTCACCCCCCGGCAACTGGATGCCGGTGTACATCCATTCCAAGTTGATGATCGTCGATGACGTCTTCACCACCCACGGCTCGGCCAACATCAACACCCGCAGCATGCAGGTCGACAGTGAGCTGAACATCGCCCATGAGTGGGCCAGTGAGACTCAGGCGTTGAGGCGAAGGTTGTGGGATCTGCATACGGCGGGGAAGGGGATGCAGGACGATCCGAAAGTGTCGTTCATCGCTTGGCAGGAAATTATCAAAAGAAATAAGGGCCTGCAGAATAGCAAGTTCAAGAGCAAGCCCTGTTCGCCTCTCGTCGAGTTTCATTATTGCCCTGCCACCCTGACGAACCTCGACTGATGCGCCGGTTACTACTGCTCGCCTGCCTGACTCTGACTGCCTGCGACAACGGCAACGGATTACGCCCACCACCGGACAAGGACATCCACATGAAATCCCTTGCTGCAATCAAGGACAACCTGGCCTTTACCTGCAAACACGAAACGCTACCTACGGCGAGTTCTGACAGCGATGTGCTGTTCCAGTACGCCCGTTGGTTGGAGAAGATCAACCAGTTGAAACAGGACCCGACAACCGACCTGGAAATCACCCGGCTCTACCGCATCGCTGCCGAGAACGGCCATGTCAAAGCCACTATCAACCTGCAGAACGGCAGCCTGCGCGGGAAATATAAACTGCGGGGCCACGAACACCTGCGCTTCAGTCAAGACCTGATCGATGCCAACGTGGCAACGGGTTACTACTTTGTGTCGCTGTTTTTAAAAAACGGTATCGCCGATTTGAAGCAAGACATGGAAATGTCGCTGCGCTATCTGCGCAAGGCCGCTAACGAGGGCAGTGCCCAAGCACAATACGAAATCGGGGACGCGCTGGCGCCTAGCAGCAGGGCGCCGGATGTAGCGCGACAGATGCGTCGCTGCGCGGCTGAGCAAGGTCAAGGGGCTGCCGCGCTCGACTTGGCTGTCGACCTACATATTGAAAAGCAATATCGAAAAGCAGTTGAAGTATTTCAACTTGGTGTCGCCGCAGGCGATGAGACTTCTGCAAGTTTTCTGCAAAAGGGTTTTCGCGGGCCGGGTCCGACCAACGAGTTGCATTATTTGGATTTGGCAGAAGACCTGGAACGTGCCGAACGTTATAAAAAAATCTGGAGCATTCTCGCCGACTATTCCTACGCTCACCCTAAAGTCCCCGAAATCAACGAAATCCTCCCGCTGCCCCCGGCCAAGCTGCCGCCGTGGGACGGCAAGCTGCAATGGCTGGAAGCCCGCGAAGCCAATGTCCCGCCTGAAAAACCTTCGCCGGAGCTGATCCAGCGCCTGACGCAGGACCTGAAACTCGACCCCGCCACCGGCAAACCGATGCCCGGGGGCCAAGGGCTTCAGTCAGGCGCACCTGTCGGCCAGAGATTGCCGCGCTGGCACCCCGTGCCCGGTCAGTGGTTACTGGCAAGTTGTCGAGCACGAAGAACTGCGCACACCCGGCGGCCGGCCGATCCTCCGTCACTTCGCGCAGGGCGACGTCTTCCCTATCGAGGAGATGCGCTATTACGAGGCCCGTATCTGGCCGCTGCCCAAGCGCCTGTGCGAAGGCCCGGTACAGGTCATGTGGAGGTTGGCATGAAGATAAGGCATTTGAAGGTGCCGTTACTCCTGTTGGCGATATGGTGGCTCGCAATAGAGTCGTTTGAGCGCTATAGCGAAGTGCCGGTCTGCGAGGAACAAGAGAACTGGCGGGGCGCGATGATCCGTAGTTGTCTAGCCTATGACCAGATACTTGCAGGTGACTACAGGGTCAGAAAAGGGCAGGTGTATTGGGAGGAGCGAAAGTATGCTCCAGAAAAAACCTGTGGGTTTGGAATAAGTTCGCTGGTTGTAAGCATTTTTAGTCTCAAGTGCAGGCTCGAGGAGAATGGATATGGTCGTACCGTAGAGTATCGAACTCTAACCAAAGTAGAGAAGCTGTCACCTTCATTCAAGGTTTTAGAAGCCACAGCCTCCGGGCTGCTTGACTGGCAAAAGGAGCAATTCACCAAATACGCTGTGGGTGAACAGGGCGTGTACCTCTACGGGCGACGGATAAAGGGGGCTGACCCGAAGGACTTTTCGGTTATATTTCCACTGGGTGAAGAAGAGTACTGGCGGTTTCTTGATATTTCCCGTTCGGGTAAGTCGACATTCGTCGGCAGGAAAAATCTGGGTGAAGTCGACCTGGCTCAATTTCGTTTACTTTCAACATTTGACTGTCTGAAAGTTAACGCTGGATGCACTGCGGAAGACCTGTCTCAACTGTTTCTTATTAGGGGCGGTATTGTTGGGGTAGTGGGTAATGATGTTGTTGCTTTGGGCACATACGATTCGACCAGGTTCGACAATAAAGCCTCTCCTGGCATGTACACCTTTTCGCGTGGGGATGATCAGTACATACACACTCAGGGCGTTTTGTATCAGGTCTCGGACCAGAGAGAGGAATCCGTCACAAACAGCGACGGAGATCCTGAGTTTACAGTGTGGTTTCGCCGGGTCTACAGGCCGAACCCCCAAAATTCGGAGGAGTTTCTGCCTTGGCAGCAGGAGCAGTTTCTTAATTACACTGTCAGCGATGATAGCGTCTATTTCAAAGGAAGGCGGCTAGAAGGGGCTGACCCTAAAGATTTCAAGGTTGTTTTTCCTTTCGGCCCGGAAGCGCAATGGGGCGCCCTTAATTTGTCCAAAAGTGGCAGTGATTCGTTCGTGGGTCGGTGGAGAGTTGAAAATGCAGATTTTGAGAAGCTTCTAATTTTGCCTCCCTGCAGAGTGTCGGATGATGGCGAAAAAGGCGACTGCTGGACATCGCAACAGATGGCTAATTCGATTGGCAATGCAGGCGTCGTCGCCCAACTAGGTGAGGATGTTTTCCATTTTCGTCGCAATACAGCGCAACGTATAAAAGGTGCTATCTCTCCAGGTTTTTATATATTCATGCGAAATGATGACATGTGGTTGAGTAGCGGTAACGTAATGCACAGGTTCTCACGATATGCATATGGGTTTGACGAAGTTAAGGCTCGGCAGCGTGAATGGGAGCAGGAGTCAATTAATAGCTGTCGTGCGCCCTCCAGTGGCGGGATGTAACGAAGGGCAGGCGTGAAGAAGGTTGTCCCTTCCTCTTTGAGCCTGGCATTGATTATTTGAAAAGCAAAAGGAATCAGCCATGAAAGGCATCGTCCGCATTGGCGACAAAACCAGCAGCGGCGGCACGGTCAAGACCGCCTCCGAGGTGATGATATTCGACGGCCTTGGTGTGGCTCGCGTAGGCGACAGCGTCTTCTGTCCGCTTCCCGGCCACGGTGAAACCAGGATCGCCGAGGGCAACTCGGGGTTCACCGACGATGATCTTGCAGTCGCGTTTCATGGCGACCGCTGTGAGTGCGGCTGCACGTTGATCACTTCACTGCCGCAAGCGACTGCGAGCTGAAGAGGCTGGAAGTTTTTTCAAGACCCGAGACTAGGAACGCTTCGATGAACAAGGACAATTCCACGCTGGCGTACTTTGACGCCGAGATGCGCTACCTGCGCGAAGCGGCTCAAGAGTATGCGCAAGCGTTTCCCGACCGCGCCGGGGCGTTGAATCTGGATAAACCCGGGGCTGTGGATCCCGGTGTCGAGCAGTTGTTTCAAGGTTTCGCGTTTCTGATGGGCAGGATGCGCGAAAAGCTCGACGACGACCTGCCTGAGTTGACGGAGGGGCTGATCGACCTGGTGGGGCCGCACTACCTGCGCATGATTCCTTCGCTGTCCATCGTCGAGCTCTCGCCAGACGTCAATCAGATGAAGGCCTGCGCAACGGTTTGCAAAGGGTTCGAAGTGCGCTCGCAGCCCGTCGGCCCTCAGCTGACTCGCTGCCGTTACACCACCACACAGGACCTTACGCTGCGTGCGCTGGCGCTCGATTCCGTGCAGGTCGGCCAAGCCCTGGACGGCCGATCCGTGATCAGGTTGAGTTTCTCGCGCGGCAAGCTGCTGGCCTGGGACGCGCTAGACCTGCGAGACATACCCTTGTACCTCAACGCCAGTGCACCCGTTGCCACTGCTCTGCATCAGGCGCTGACGCTCAACGCTCAGACGGTCTGTTTGCGCAGGGACGGCCTGGAGCGCGAGGTGGTCGACGTTCGGTTCGCTGCCAAGGGCTTCGCAGAGGACGACCGCCTTTTGCCTCAGGGTGACAGTCGGTTCAGCGACTACCCCTTATTGCTGGAGTATTTCAGCTTCCCCGAGAAATTCATGTTCGTGACGCTCAAGGGGCTGGAACAGGTGAAATTCGCGGCCAGTACAAACCAGTTCGAACTTGAGGTGGTCCTGGATGAACCCTGGCCCCGTGCGTTTGCACTCAACGCGGAGCACATTCGCCTGCATGCCGTGCCGGTCATTAATCTGTTTGCCCTGGAAGCGGACCGTCTGACCCTTGACCCTTTACAAACCGATTATCGGGTGCGTGTGATGGATGGGCAGGACGGCCCCATTGAGATCTATTCGGTAGACAGCGTTATCGCTACCAAGCACTCCGCGCGGCGGCAGTACGTGCCATTCACTCATTTTCAGCACAAGGGTGGCATGTTGCGTGACGCCGCTGCGGAGCGCCATTTTCATACCCGGCTCAGACGCGCGCCGGGCGGGTCGCACGACACATGGTTGATTCTGGGGGGTGAAGGTTTCGACCTCGACCGGTCGAATCGGACGAAATTGTCGCTGCAGTTGACGGCCACCAATGGCCAGCTGCCGCGGATGGCATTGGCTGAGACGGTGCTGCTGAAGGCCGCGCATGCCAGTCGACCGAAAGTCACGGTGCGCAATCTGTGTGCGATGACAATGCCCTGTTACGCGCCCCACAGGGATCGCTTTCACTGGCGCGTGCTTAGTCACCTTGGGTCGAGTTTCCTGCCGATGCTCGACAGTGCTGAAGTGTTGCGCAACACGCTTGGCCTCTACGACTGGACCGGCAATGAGCAGAACCGGCGACGGTTGCAGGCGATCGTCGAGGTTCGACATTATTTGCTCGAACGCTTTGAGAAAGGGTTTCTGCTACGCGGTGTGGATATCGAAGTCACGCTGAATACAGGTGGGTTCGCGGGGGAAGGGGACGTTCATCTGTTTGGTGAAATGCTTAACCGGTTTTTTGCCCGGTACGCCGATATTCATCTCTTCAACCGGCTGACGTTGGTCCTTCAGCCGCAGGACAACTGTTTGCGATGGCGTGAAAATCATAGCCAGCGGGTTCCCGGATGAACCTTGCGTACAACCGGGACGGTGAAGGCATCAACGCACAGCGAAGTACAACACCAACTGCACGATCCCCATCAGTATCAGCGCGAATATCGCGGTGAAGGCAATGCCCATGATCACGAAATGCGACGGCTTGCCGTGAGTGAAGTCCCGCGCGCGATTCTTGTGGCTCTGCACGCCAAAGGCCGCAGCCATGACGCTGTGCACCATCTGCCAGAAGGTCGGGGGTTTGTTGTCTTCGGGGGTTTGCGGTGAGTTGTCCATATCCTCTCCAGCGCCTCGGCGGTGCTGAAGAGAATGATAGTCGCAAATCAGAAGGGGATCTGTAGCTGTCGTTGCGCGATGCTCGTTCCCACGCTGCTGCGATTGACGCCCCGCATCAATGGGATGCGGAGCGTCCTGCGAGGCATTCCCACGCTGGAGCGTGGGAACGATCAAAACTCCCACAGGATCGGCGCCAGACACACATTTACGGCACACCTCTGTCCCTGTGGGAGACGCCGGAGGTCACGACGGCAGCGAAGCGTATTAGCGTCGAACCCTACTCGTCATACCCCAGATTCGGCGCCAGCCAGCGCTCGGTCACGCGCATTTCCTGACCTTTGCGGGCGTTGTAGCTTTCCACCTGATCCTTGTCGACCTTGCCCACGGCGAAGTACTGCGCCTGAGGGTGGGCGAAGTACCAACCGCTGACCGCTGCTGCCGGGAACATCGCGTAGTGCTCGGTCAGGAACACGCCGCTGATGCCTGGCTTGCCGTCGCCCTGGGCGGGGTCCAGCAGGTCGAACAGCACGCCTTTTTCGGTGTGGTCCGGGCAGGCCGGGTAGCCGGGGGCAGGGCGGATGCCCGCGTATTTCTCTTTGATCAGGTCTTCGTTGTCCAGCTGCTCGTCGGTGGCGTAACCCCAATATTCCTTACGCACTTGCTGGTGCAGCCACTCGGCGCAGGCTTCGGCCAGGCGGTCGGCCAGGGCCTTGACCATGATCGCGTTGTAATCGTCGCCCTTGTCCTGGTAGGCCTTGGACACTTCTTCGGCGCCGATGCCGGCAGTGGTGATGAAGCCACCGACATAATCGGTCACGCCGCTGTCTTTGGGTGCAACGAAGTCGGCCAGCGAGAAGTTCGGCTTGCCGTCGGTCTTGATGATCTGCTGGCGCAAGTGATGCAGTTTCGCCAACGGCTGACCGTTATCGTCGAGCAACTGGATGTCGTCATGGTCGACCTGATTGGCCGGCCAGAAGCCGAACACCGCGCGGCTGCGGATCAGCTTCTCGTCGATCAGCTTGCGCAGCAGCTCCTGAGCGTCCTTGAACAGCGAGGTCGCTGCTTCACCGACTACTTCGTCAGTGAGAATGCGCGGGTATTTGCCCGCCAGGTCCCAGGAGATGAAGAACGGTGTCCAGTCGATGTAATCGACCAGCACGTTGAGGTCGATGTCTTCCAGCACTTTCGCACCGGTGAAGCTTGGTTTGACGGGCTCATAGGCGGCCCAGTCGAACTGCGGCTTCTTGGCGATGGCCGCGCTGTAGCTCAGGCGCTCGGTGCGGGCGCTGCGCGCCGAGGTGCGCTCACGCACTTCGACGTACTCGGCGCGGGTCTTCTCGATGAAGCCGGCTTTCAGCTCCTTGGACAGCAACTGAGTCGCCACGCCCACGGCGCGGGAAGCGTCGGTGACGTAGATCACCGCGTCGTTGCTGTACTTGGGCTCGATCTTCACCGCCGTATGCGCTTTCGAAGTCGTGGCTCCGCCGATCATCAACGGCAGGCTGAAGTTCTGGCGCTGCATCTCACGGGCAACGTGGACCATCTCGTCCAGCGACGGGGTGATCAGGCCGGAGAGTCCGATGATGTCGCACTTCTGCTCCTTGGCGACCTGCAGGATCTTCTCGGCAGGCACCATCACGCCGAGGTCGACGATGTCGTAACCGTTACAGCCCAGCACCACGCCGACGATGTTCTTGCCTATGTCATGCACGTCGCCTTTGACCGTGGCCATGAGGATCTTGCCCTTGGCTTCCGGTTTGTCGCCTTTTTCCGCTTCGATGAACGGAATCAGGTGCGCCACGGCCTGTTTCATCACGCGGGCGGACTTCACCACTTGCGGCAGGAACATCTTGCCCGAGCCGAACAGGTCGCCGACCACGTTCATGCCGGCCATCAGCGGCCCTTCGATCACTTCGATTGGCCGTGCGAAGGACTGGCGCGACAGCTCGGTGTCTTCGACGATGTGCGTGGTGATGCCTTTGACCAACGCGTGCTTGAGGCGCTCTTTGACCTCCCAGCCACGCCACTCCTCGGTTTCTGCTTCCTTGACCGAGCCGTCGCCCTTGAACTCGTCAGCGATGGCCAGCAGCTTTTCAGTGCCCTCGTCGCTACGGTTCAGAACCACGTCTTCCACGGCTTCGCGCAGCTTGGCCGGGATCTCGTCGTAGATCTCCAGTTGACCGGCGTTGACGATACCCATGGTCAGGCCGGCGCGGATCGCGTGCAGCAGGAACACCGAGTGAATCGCTTCGCGCACCGGGTTGTTGCCGCGGAACGAGAACGACACGTTGGACACGCCGCCGGAGGTCAGTGCATACGGCAGTTCGTCACGGATGTAGGCGCAGGCGTTGATGAAGTCGACCGCGTAGTTGTTGTGCTCCTCGATACCGGTGGCGATGGCGAAGATGTTCGGGTCGAAGATGATGTCTTCCGGCGGGAAGCCGACTTCGTTAACCAGAATATCGTAGGAGCGTTTGCAGATTTCTTTCTTGCGCGCTTCGGTGTCGGCCTGGCCGGCTTCGTCGAAGGCCATGACCACCACCGCGGCGCCATAGCGCTTGCACAGT